>Ga0222429_100043_pt1 | contig 281105 bp, 180 predicted proteins | sample 1B50Ametagenome_FD_182475 | JGI IMG/M metagenome (GOLD analysis project Ga0222429, IMG submission 182475) | Enriched microbial communities from leaf-cutter ant dump, University of Wisconsin, Madison, United States - 1B50A (version 2) | ecosystem: Environmental > Terrestrial > Nest > Insects... | reverse complement strand
CGGTGGCGGCGGATAAGGCGGCGCTGGAAGTGTTGTATGCAGCAAGCGAGAGCGCGACGAATGTGACGCAGAACGTAGATTTGTCTACGAGCGGATCAAACGGCACAACGATTACATGGAGCAGCGACAAGCTGGGCGTGGTCGCGGCGGACGGCACGGTGACGCGTCCGAGCTACACAACAGGCGACGTGACGGTGACGCTGACGGCGACAATCGCCAAGGGAAGCGCGAGCGAGACGAAGACGTTTGAGCTGACAGTGACAAAGCTGGCGCAAAGCGACGCAGAAGCGGTGGCAGCGGACAAGACGTCGCTGGAGCTGTCGTATGCGGTGGGCGACAGCGCGTCGAGCGTGACGCAGAACGTAGATTTGTCTTCGAGCGGATCGAATGGCACAACGATTACATGGAGCAGCGATACGCCAGGCGTGGTCGCGGCGGACGGCACGGTGACGCGACCGAGCTATACGACGGGCGACGTGGTGGTAACGCTGACGGCGACAATCGCCAAGGGAAGCGCGAGCGAGACGAAGACGTTTGAGCTGACAGTGACGAAGCTGGCGCAGAGCGATACGGAAGCGGTGGCAGCGGACAAGACGTTGCTGGAAGTATCGTATGTGGCGGGTGACAGCGTGTCGAGCGTGACGCAGAATGTGGGCTTGCCTTCGAGCGGATCGAATGGGACGACAGTCACCTGGAGCAGCGATACGCCAGGCGTGGTCGCGGCGGACGGTACAGTGACGCGACCGAGCTACACAACGGGCGATGCGACGGTGACGCTGACAGCGACAATCGCCAAGGGAAGCGAGAGCGAGACGAAGACGTTTGAGCTGACAGTGACAAAGCTGGCGCAAAGCGACGCAGAAGCGGTGGCAGCGGACAAGACGTCGCTGGAGCTGTCGTATGCAGTGGGCGACAGCGCGTCGAGCGTGACACAGAACGTAGGCTTGTCTACGAGCGGATCGAATGGCACGACGATTACATGGAGCAGCGATACGTCGGGCGTAATCGCGACGGACGGTACAGTGACGCGCCCGAGCTACACAACGGGAGACGCGACGGTGACGCTGACGGCGACAATCGCCAAGGGAAGTGCGAGCGAGACGAAGACGTTTGAGCTGACAGTGACGAAGCTGGCGCAGAGCGATGCAGAAGCGGTGGCAGCGGACAAGGCGTCGCTGGAGCTGTCGTATGCAGTGGGCGACAGCGCGACGAATGTGACGCAGAACGTGGGCTTGTCTTTGAGCGGATCAAGCGGCACAACGATAACATGGAGCAGCGATACACCGGGTGTGATCGCGGCGGACGGCACAGTAACGTGTCCGAGCTATGCGACGGGCGACGTGGTGGTAACGCTGACAGCGACAATCGCCAAGGGAAGTGCGAGTGAAACGAAGACGTTTGAGCTGACAGTGACAAAGCTGGCGCAGAGCGACGCAGAAGCGGTAGCGGCGGACAAGGCAGCGTTGGAAGTATCGTATGTGGCGGGTGACAGCGCGTCGAGCGTGACGCAGGACGTAGGTTTGTCTTCGAGCGGATCGAATGGGACGGCAGTCACGTGGAGCAGCGATACGCCAGGCGTGGTCGCGGCGGACGGCACAGTAACGCGACCGAGCTACACAACAGGCGACGTGACGGTGACGCTGACAGCGACAATCGCCAAGGGAAGCGAGAGTGCGACGAAGACGTTTGAGCTGACAGTGACAAAGCTGGCGCAGAGCGATGCGGAAGCGGTGGCAGCGGACAAGGCGGCGCTGGAAGTGTCGTATGCAGCGGGCGACAGCGAGTCGAGCGTGACGCAGGACGTAGGTTTGTCTTCGAGCGGATCAAGCGGCACAACGATAACATGGAGCAGCGACAAGCTGGGCGTAATCGCGACGGACGGTACAGTGACGCGCCCGAGCTACACAACGGGCGACGCGACGGTGACGCTGACGGCGACAATCGCGAAGGGAAGCGCGAGTGAGACGAAGACGTTTGAGCTTACAGTGACAAAGCTGGCGCAGAGCGACGCAGAAGCGGTAGCGGCGGACAAGGCGTCGCTGGAAGTGTCGTATGCAGCGGGCGACAGTGCGTCGAATGTGACGCAGGCCGTGGGCTTGTCCTTGAGCGGATCGAACGGCACGACAGTCACGTGGAGCAGCGATACGCCGGGTGTGGTCGCGGCGGACGGTACAGTGACGCGTCCGAGCTACACAACAGGCGACGTGATGGTGACGCTGACGGCGACAATCGCCAAGGGAAGCGCAAGCGAAACGAAGACGTTTGAGCTTACGGTGACGGTAACGCGCGCGCCAAGTGAAGACGATTCGTCATCGCCTGCCGCTACGAAGCCGTTCATTGACAATAACGGCATCCTGCTCGATCCATCTGTGATAGACGCTACGAAGCCGTCCTTCACGCTGGAAGTGACGCCAGACGATGCCGGAGCAGCGTATGTCAGCATTCCGGCAAGCCTGCTAACTGTCATAGAGGGGAAAAATGCCTCCTTTATCATCGAGATCAAGGCACCGTACGGCAGTTACCGGATACCGGTTAATCTGGCGTCGATGATTCCGGGGCTGCTTGACTGGCTGGCCGGCAGCGGCCTCAAGGCAGAGGATGTCAGCTTCAAGATCACCTTGATCGACAAGACCGGGGACAAAGATATTCAAGCAGAATTGGCGAACGATTTGCCGGAGGGCAAGGTGATGGGAGCGATCGTCGATTTCGGCATTGCGATCATTAACGGTCAAACAGGGCAGGTGATCGGAACGGCCGATTCGTTCAGCCAAGCGCTGACCCGGGTAATTCCGCTTCCGATGGATATCACCGATATGCCTGAACAATGGGGCGCTTATCGCTATAACGAAACGGAGAAGACGTTTGAATTTGTTCCCGCGAACAAGATGCAGATTGACGGCGTATGGTATGTACTGATCCGTTCCTATTCCAACAGTGTCTACCTGGTGGCGGAGAATGCGGTGAGCTTTATGGATGTGGCGAAGCATTGGAGCGAACCGTACGTGCGGCTGGCCGCAGCAAAAGGGCTGGTGTACGGTGTGGGCGACGGGAAGTACAACCCCGATCAAGCGGTGACCAGGGCGGAGTTTGCCGCCATGTTGGTCCGGGCGTTGGGGCGGAACGCATCCGAGGCTGTCGGCAGCGCGGCGTTCTATGATGACGTAAAGCAGGACGCGTGGTATTACGGCGAGGTTGCAGCGGCGAAGGAACTCGGATTGCTGGATTTTGTGAGCAGCGGCAGCTTCAAGCCGGACCAGCCGCTGACCCGTGAGGAGATGGCGCGCATGCTGGCGGTTGCCGTTGTCCTGGAGAAGCTCCCGATGAAAGATGAACGGGTAAACCTTGACGGCTACAGAGATATCGGAGACGTGAATGCGGCCAATCTGGAAGCTGTGCGAACGATGGTGAAACTGAACATCATGACGGGTACAAGCGAGCATACCTTTAGTCCGCGAGGAGAAACGACACGCGCTCAGGCTGCGACCGTGTTCATTAGAATGCTGCAAGCGCTTGGGCTGATAGACGGATAAGGTGATAGAGCTTCCTTGATGTATCTCGTGAAACAGGGCAAGCTTGTGCCCTTGGAAGCCATGCCCCACGGCCAAAGACCCGAACGGATTTATTGCGCGGCGGATTGTGGATTTGCCCCGCCGCGCTTCGACTCCACCATGTTAAAGCCCTGTCCTCACGCAGACAGGGCTTTAACATGACCGAAGATTGTAGACGAATGGAAGGCCTCTATTATGGAGTACGTCAGGTATCCCTTTTGTGAAGGTACGCAATGGCTTCTGACCGGCTGGAGACTTGCAGTTTTTTGTAAATGATGCTCAGATAATTTTTGACAGTGCCTAAGGTTAGGAATAAACAGGTTGCAATCTCCTGATTAGACATCCCTTGCTTCAGATAACTGAGGATGTCTCGTTCCTGCATGGATAAACAGGCTAATCTTTCATCGAAGTCCGGATCGTGAAAAGCGAATGCAAATCGTTCCTGCGGGAATCGTTCGGAAAACGGTTCCGAGGAGTTCAGTTCCTGAAGCAGGCGGGATTGAATACTGTAAGGATAGTTTATTCTCCCTTCCAAACAGTCCCGAGCCGTAGATACAATTTTTTCGGTTTCAGCCCCTTTCAGAAGAAAGCCGCTTGCACCGCAACGAATAGCTTCCCATATATATTTTTCATCCTCAAAAGTAGTCAAGATAAGGATCTTTGTATCAGGGAATTTAGATTTGATCTGCCTGGTTGCCTGCAAGCCGTCCAGCTTTGGCATGTGAATGTCCATCAGAACAAGGTCAGGACGGTGTAATTGTACTTGCTCGATGGTGGCCAAGCCATCACTCGTCTTGGCGACTACGGTATATCCTCCCTCTATTGTGAGAATAGCGGCCAAGCCGTCGCGGGTTAAAGGATGATCTTCAGCAATAATCAGGGTTGCTGCAGTCAGTTGGCCCACCTCATTTCATCGTTTTCGCACGAAAGGGGATTGTTATTTCCAGGGTAACGCCGCCAGTCGAATCGTTAGGTGAAATCGAAAGCTCCCCTCCAACATCCCGCACTCTCTCTTTCATGGCGTTCAGACCAAACCCGGGAACGATAGGAGATTGTGAATTCCCGTTATCGGATAATCGAAATCGAATGAGGTCGGCTTGATAGGTCAGAGAGAAGCGAAACTGCGTGCTGGGTCCGTGTCGAATGCCATTTGTTAGCCCTTCTTGTAAAGCGCGATATAGGGTTAACTCGATCAGTGGCGGCAAATCTGGAAGCTTTGAGTCAATGTCACATACGATATCAATCTGAGTTTGCCTTCTCATTTCGTCGATTAATCTAATCAGTTCAGGTTTATAATGTTCGCCGGGGATGTTCTCACGCAACAAATGCACGGAAGTTCGTACATCGTCCAGTCCGCTGTGAATGCTTTCTTTTGTTCTAAGGATCATTGCCTTTGCTAAAGAAAGCTCGTTTTTATCCAAAGCAAGTGCCGCAGTTTGTAATCCGGTTATGGCGGATGTCAGTGTGTGTCCAACGGAGTCATGAATATCGCGAGATATGCGGGTTCGCTCTTCCAATTTAGCTTTTCGTTCCAGCTCCATCGAGACGATTCGCAATTTTTCGTTGTCTAAAGCGAGTTGATTTTTTCGCTGAAGAGCAATTTTTGCAAGAAGACTCATCTGGAAAATAGCAAAGTAATCAATGCCGCGAGGGAAAAGCAAATATATTTCTCCGATGATGGAGGCAGGTTGACGATAGAGCAGAACGCCCGCCAAGTTGCTGATGTAGCATACGATTGTAAAAATAATGGACTGCCTTGTGCCATGATGAAAAGTAAATTCTCCTATAAGAACCAAGAGATAGATTTGTGAGACATAACTTTCCGACCATACACAGATGACTAACGCGAGAGTGAATTGAGCAAGTAAGAATAGAATGCCAATTCTTAGGTGCAGGCCGACCTTCAGAACATAATCGCGAATCAGGATGATGAGGATATAAGTACACGTGAGGATAAGGAACCCGGTCGAAAAATTAGACGTGTGAAAAAATAAAATGACCGTTGTTAGGATCAAAAATATAGTTAAGAACAGCTTCAACCTTCTATTTATTTGTATTTCCACTGTGCACCCCGCCAAGAAACTCATTCCTTCATTCTTCCTAATTTTATCACAAACCTGACTTAAGTCATTAAACAAAAAAATTTGTCGACTGATGACTTTTTAATGACTTTTAAGTTACTTTTCTCAACTATGGTAAATAGATCGACTAATATATACTTCTTATATCAAAGATAATTTTGAATCGATTACACCAGTTTCATTCGGTTTGGAGGAAGAAGAAGGCGACCTAGAAATACTAATGGAATGATATTGATCATCTTTTAGGAGGAATTGAAATGGGTATTCCGAATAAAAAAGGGGTTTCCGTGCTCCTTGTACTCTTGATGGTGTTCAGCGGCTTGAACGGGTTGCTTGTCGGGGGAGTTAAAACGCACGCGGCGGCAGCGTTCGCCGGGGGAACGGGTACGAAAGCCGATCCCTATCAGATTGCGAATGCCGAGCAGTTGAATGAGGTCAGGTATCATAATTTTGTCTATTTTAAACTGATTGATGATATTGATTTGAGCGATTATGCGGCCGGTGAAGGCTGGCTGCCGATCGTTCATGAGGATTATGGATTTTTTTCAGGAAGCTTTGACGGCAATGGCTTTAAAATTAAAAATCTGGTGATTAACAGACCGGAAAGCGATTGGGTAGGCCTTTTCGGTCACGCTATCGGCAGTGAGCTGAGCAATATCATTCTTGAGAATGTCCAGGTGACAGGTAATAACCTAACAGGCGGCTTGGCGGGAGAAAATCAGGGAACAATAAGCCATTGCTCTGTCGCAGGAAGCGTAACCGGGAACGGGAACTTGATCGGCGGCTTGACGGGCTCAAACACGAACGGCGAAATCATAGCCAGCTCCTCTGCGGCAACTGTCAGCGGGAACGACGAGGTAGGCGGCTTGGCTGGATATAACCAAGCCGTAATCAGCAACAGTTACGCCACAGGAAACGTGAGCGGGGCGGACCTTGTTGGCGGCTTGATAGGAAACAACAGTGAAGTTAAATATAGTTACGCTACAGGGAAAGTTGAAGGCACCGGCAACGAAATCGGCGGCTTGGCGGGAAGGAACGGTTTTGGCCAGTATGTCGGAATCATTACCCATAGCTTCTACGACAGTACGACAACGGGAAGATCCGAGTCGGGAAAAGGAACCGGTCTCGATACTGCCGACATGAAGTTGCTTCAAACCTATACCGATGCAGATTGGGACTTCTCGGGCATATGGGAAATCGATTCAACGCGAAACGAAGGATACCCTTATTTAAAAGCATTGCCTGCAGCCGATATCGCGGGAGTAACGGCGCCGGTCACAGGCGCATCCCCTTTGGCAACCCTGGTAGAAACCGCAGCATATACAGCAGCAATTGCTTGGTCACCCGCTCATGCAACGTTTGCTTCCGGCACCGTATACACCGCAACCCTGACACTTACACCGAAGGTAGGTTATACCGTGACAGGGGTATCGGCAAACTTCTTTAAAGTTGCGGGAGCGACAACGACGAATGAGGCGAATGCCGCCGAAATAACAGCAGTATTCCCGGCAACGGAAACGACAATCGCCACCGCAAATATCGCGGGAGCAACAGCACCGGTCACAGGCGCAACCCCCGTTGCAACGCTGGCGGATACAACCGCCTATACCGCAACCGTGACTTGGTCGCCGGCGGATGCTGCGTTTGCAGCAGACACCGTATACACGGCAACCCTGACACTCATGCCGAAGACGGGTTATACGCTGACGGGCGTACCCGCAGACTTCTTCAAAGTTGCGGGAGCGACAACGACGAATGTTGCTGATGCCGGCGTTATAACAGCGGTGTTCCCGGCTACCGCAGCCTTAAGCACACCGCCGACAAATACAAATACGGATGCCCCTGCCTCTGCACCTGTTGCGCTCACGGAGGGTCGTTTAACAATACCCGCAGGCAAGTCGGATCAGGTTAGTTTATCAGACGAGGTTACGGTTTTTATTCCGGCAGGCGCAACAGACCGGGAAATGAGTTTAACGATTGAGAAAGTGTTGAACACACAGAGTCTTTTAACGAATAAGGAAGTTCTATTAAGTTCAATCTATGAGATTTTGAAAAATTTCACCGAAAATTTCAACAAACCGGTAACCTTGACCTTTGTCTTCGATCCGGCAAGCTTGAAGAGCAACCAAAGGGCGGTCGTATTTTATTATGACGAAGTGAACAAGGTATGGGTGGAAGTCGGAGGCACGGTAAGCGGGAATAGAATCACTGCAAGTGTCAGTCACTTTACGAAGTTTGCGGTTATGGCTGTAGAGGCAGCAGCCGAAATACCCGTAACCGATACGACAACGAAAGTCGACATCGGCGACATTTCCGGACACTGGGCGGAGGCGGCGATCCGGCAAGCGGTAAGCGGCGGAATTGTGAAAGGTTATCCGGATGACACGTTTAAGCCGGATAAAACCGTGACTCGCGCGGAATTTTCCGTAATGCTGATGAATGTCTTGAAACCGCAGGAAGAAGGGGCGGAGCTGACCTTTACCGATTCGGTGACGATTGGCTCCTGGGCGCAAAAAGCAGTTGCGCAAGCTGTACAGGCAGGAATAATCCAAGGCTATGAGGATGGAACGTTTCGTCCGAATGCAGCAATGACACGTGCCGAAGTGGCCGTGATGATTGCGAACACCCTGGATCATTCTATCGAAGCGAATGCCGAAACCGGCTTCGCCGATGACAAGGACATTCCGGCGTGGGCGAAAAACGCAGTCGGTACATTGAAGAAGCTTGGTCTTATGGAAGGCAAAGGCATGAACACATTCGATCCCCATGCGACAACGACAAGAGCAGAGGCTGTAACCGTCTTGTTGCAAATGTTGGCACAACGGAATACACAGCCGGAATAATGTATTGCAACAACCACCGCAATGAACGGCCAATCGGTGACGACGATAGCTGTCATTCGGCATAAGCTGATAATGGCTGTCTTGCAAGATACGACAATCGAAGTAACGAAGTTTATCGCTTATGTGGAACGTACCATTGCCTATCCGATGGTGTAGATCCGAACAAAGTTACGACAGGCGTTGTGGTTGATCCGGTGACTGCGGTGTCTGTTTCACCTATCTGCGAGCAGTCACGATCCTTCCGGAGTGTTCTACTAGCAATGAAGTTGGAATACAGGAGAGAGGGACGATGAGTCTCTCTTTTTTGTTCTTTGACTTTGTTCTTATATTGATTCTTGCCATTATCCATCATTTTAAGTTCATTTAAACTGGATGTGCTACAGTATGGTGGAAAATCGGTTCTGAAAAGGATAATGCCATGAAAAGTACCGGAGTCATTGTAACCCTGACGTTGATATTCGGCCTGCTGTCCGCAGCTATGATCGTTTATGCGGAATCGCCTGCAGGAAATCATGACTCGTTCTCCTCCCCCTTGCTGTTTGTTCTTTGGAATACGTCGGGGATTGTACTGTTCTGCGCCGCGATCTTTATACCGATTAACGAATTGTTTATCGCAAGAAGATACAATGGGAAGAACTTGACTACGCGTGAGGTTGCGGGAATCGATGTCGAACACCGAGCCGAAACTTCTGAATCGGTTGAAAGAAGAAACCGTTCCTCGTGACCGCTATACTCTGGAAGGAAGGGGGCATGACAACCGATTATGCATGGAACGCAAAATAACAGATGGTTGGAGACTGTCGATTAATGGATAACAGAATGCATTCCGCACGAAGCATCGCGCTTTCGCCTAGCAATCCATCGGAACACAGAGCCTTTATCCGGTGAAGAGGGTTTCGTCTGAGTACGCGGATCGCAACCGGTGCGTTCTGTATCATTGTTGCGGTGACCCCTGCCATCATCTGTACAAAAATGTTGCTGATGATCGGCGTGATGGTCGTTCTGCATATGGTTTATCTGATGGTTGGGCTGGCCCATGTACAGGAAGAATTGTCCGAAGAAAACTACGGATCCGGGAAAAGTGACAATCGCTATGGGGAAGCTGTTGGCTGCGTATAACCCAAAGCATCCACCCCTTTCAGGATAGAAACAGTCGTGTCGGCAGAATGATCTTGTTCAAGGAATGTTTGAGGAATACCGTTCAGAAAAAGGCTGCTTGATGGATACTTGTCTGTCGGCTCAGGGTAGATAGGAGTCACTTATTAGTTATTTTTTTCCCCTTAGTGCAGGTTGGATGTAAGCACAGATTTGATTTCCCCCGTTAGTACGGCGCGCTGCCAAGCGCAAACTAAAAAGAGACCTCCTCTCAGAGGCCCTCCTTAGTTTGAAAGTGGTTATTGACTCACTTGCAGTAACTTCAAAACAATTGTCACGGATTCGCTTCTCGTTGCGGTTGCATTCGGCGCGAACTTGTTGTCGTTTCTGCCGACCGCGATGCCCGGTTGCTTAATCGCGAGTACGCTTTCTTGGTCCATGTCGGAATCTCCGTGCCGTTCGCGCTGACCGTCACTTGCTCCGAAGTCAACGTTGCATCGCGGTTGACAGTTTTTGTTTGATTCGTTCAATGGCCGTATCCAGATCATTTATATTTGCCCAGTAATATTTTAGTTCCGTCCCTATTGAGAAAAGTGTCGATGTGTCGATATTCAAATCTTGATGTGTTTTAAAAGTCGGGATGATTTCGCGATACATTGAAAAGCGTGAAGGTCTATTTTTAATTTTTTCCTTTCCCCTCCATTCAGCCGCCGCGGCAACCGCTGGAATGCTAAGCGTCTGTTGGCGGATGTCCAACTGCGCATCGTAGGAAGTCAAGAAGTCGACGAGCATTTTTGCGGCGAGTTTATTGGTCGAGTACTTTGAAATAGCCACTCCAATAGTGATAGTCAGCGTTTTCGGGTGATGGACGAAAGGAACCGGCGATATGTCATATTCGAAAGGCGCGTCAAGGAAAAAATTCAACCTCATATAACTGATAACTAACATGGATACATTTTGGTTTAAAAAGACGTACTCAACTGCATCGCTTTCCGAAAAATAAGACGGAAAAAGCGATTCGTCCTGAATTAACTCACAGTATTGGGTCATACTTTTACGGAATTCTGGGTCACTTAGGCTCAAAATTGGCTGTTTGGAATCAAATGAAAAATCGTTTTGGATTAAAAATAAAGGCCAACGATTATCAGAGGGAACCTGCAAGGACAATCCGTAACGGTTGTTTATTGGATCACGCAAAGCTCGTCCGCAGTTAATCGCGTCCTTCCAGGTCCAACTGCTGTTTGGTTCCGGAAGAAGCTTGTTGCGGAAATGCTCTTTATTGTAACAAAGTACAATCGGACTGAACAAAAGGGGTTGAACGTATTGCTGATGCCCTATTATAAAAGGCGTATTCAAAAACGGATAAATATCGTCGCGGGTATTTACTGGTTCAAGAAGCTGTTCCTGATTCGATAGCGCGCTATAATCAAGCAAGTTTATTGTCAGAAGATCGAGCGAAGGCAATAGCCCCTGTATAACAGCGGAAGAATCCCTGGGATTGTCCGGCAGTCTGACGGGGATGATTTGAATATCGGGATGGACTCGTTGAAATTTATCAAGCAATTCCATGATTTTGGCTTCTTGGATCAAAGAGGCATAATAGCCGAAGCGCAGGGTAATCATTTTGCTATGAGTTGCCGAGATGATTTTTGCCCCTATGCGTGGAATATTCTTGATTAACCCCTCGTTTACAAGCGCTTCAAGCCCGTTACGAACCGTGTTTTTGCTTAAGTGGTAATGGTTGCTCAACTCAAGCAAAGAAGGCAGAAAACTGCCTACCGGTCTGATCCCGGCTTTAATTTCCTCCCGCAATACGGAAGTCATCTCTTCTGTTCTTACCCTGGCGGATGGACGCTTTGCAGTATGTTTGTTAGAAGGCGAACTCTTTTCCATGATTGACATTTCTCCCATCGAATACTTCCATGCTATTATACATTGCTGGATCAATTTTGTCATGATACGGTGAATTCTCACGAAGTAATCATTTCGCATTTTGCAGCAAATCAAATGATTTTATATATTGACAGGTAAAGATCGAGTAGATAAAATGATACTAAGTGATCTAGGGGCTATATCATGGTTAGCGGTACATAAAAGAAAAATGAGGATCCCATTTATTTTATGTTTAGCTAAACAAATGGCTCAAAGGGGGTTTTTTTGCTGATTGTCCGCAATCAAAATAGATCAAGCACGATTATAAGGATGAAAAAGCACTGGCAGTTGTACTTGGTCATTCTTGTGCCACTGCTATACATTATCATGTTTAAGTATGTGCCCATGGCGGGAGTGCAAATCGCTTTTAAAAATTACAATTTCAAGCAAGGGATATGGGGAAGCGATTGGATTGGGTTTAAGCATTTTGCAAGTTTTCTTAAGTCGCCTAACTTTTCTGTATTGATTAAGAATACTTTGGGCATAAGTCTGTATGCGCTTTTATTGGGGTTTCCTATTCCAATTCTACTTGCACTTGCGCTGAATGAGGTGGGCAGCAAGTTTAGAAGATTTGTTCAGACGATTACCTTCGCTCCGTTTTTTATATCCATCGTTGTGATGGTATCTTTGCTTTTATTGTTTTTATCGCCTGACCTTGGATTAATAAATAAAATACTTAATCTGTTCGGGTTCTCCTCCATTCATTTCATGGGTGAGGCAAGCTATTTCAAGACGATTTATGTTTTATCCGGTATCTGGCAAGGAATGGGTTACGGAGCTGTAATTTATATCGCGGCATTAGCGGGGATTAATCCGGAATTGTACGATTCCGCGAAGGTTGACGGCGCATCAAGATGGCATAAAATTTGGAATGTGGATTTACCTGGCATTATGCCTACTGTTGTCATTTTACTCATTTTGGAAGTTGGGCAGCTTATGCGGCTTGGCTTTGAAAAAGTCATTTTGATGCAAAATTCTTTGAATTTAGAGTCATCCGAAATTATTGCCACCTATGTGTACAAGGTAGGTTTACTGGGAGCGAATTTCAGCTTCTCAACAGCAGTAGGTTTGTTTAACTCAGTCGTTAACTTAATCTTGATCCTGCTGGTAAACGCGATTGCAAAACGGGTATCGTCAACAAGCTTATGGTAGCAGGAGGGAAGCGTATTGCAGGCTCGAACGATAAAGGACAGCTTTGGAGATAGAATCTTCCTTGGAATTATCTATGCCTTATTGTTTATAGTATTAATTTCTATTTTATATCCTCTTGTGTATATAGTCAGCGCATCATTTAGTTCGGGGGATGCGATTCGCTCGGGTAGGGTTTGGCTGCTTCCTGTTGAGCCGACGCTTAGGGGTTACGAAGCCATATTTAATAATCCCGATGTCATAAGTGGATTTATGAATACTTTTATTTACACGGTTTTGGGGACGTCAATTGCTGTTGTCTTGACCATTGCGCTTGCTTACCCGTTATCCAAGAATTCGTTTGTCGGCCGTAAATTAATAATGGTGCTGCTGGTCGTTACGATGCTGTTTGACGGTGGATTAATTCCATATTATTTGACGGTAAAAAGCTATAACATGCTCGATACTATTTGGGCGATGGTTATTCCGGGCGCAATCGGGATCTGGCAAGTGATTATTGCCCGTACTTTTTTTCAAATGACGATCCCGGATGAACTTTCCGAGGCTTCGGAATTGGATGGTTGCAGCGATATCAGATACTTGTGGAGTATTGTCATACCGCTATCCAAACCAATAATCGCGGTATTGGTGTTGATGTATGCCGTATCTCACTGGAACGCATATTTTGATGCGCTGATTTTTCTTAAATCGAAGGATAAGTTTCCGTTACAGCTTATTTTAAGAGAGATACTCATATTAAACTCTGTGGACAGTATGACTACGAATATGGAGGAATTGCAAGCGAAGCAAGACTTGTCTCAACTGCTTAAGTATTCGCTGATTGTTATCTCTACCGGGCCGATCCTGCTGTTCTATCCTTTCATACAGAAGTATTTTGTAAAAGGGATGTTGATCGGTTCCGTTAAGGGTTAATGATAAAAATTAATTTATGGGGGAATGAATCAATGAGAAGGATTGGAATGCTGGGGTTAAGTTTTTTATTGCTCGTTGTCATGTTGGCTGTCACAGCTTGCGGAAAGAACGAAGGGAACGCAGAAGTAAGCAAGACGCCTGATGTAAGCGACACATCCGATACGGGTCAACCTGCCGGAGAAAAAGTTTCATTGACGGTGTTTACGACATTGCCTTCATATATCAAAGATTTGGAAACGAATACCTTTACTAAACTGTTAGAAGAGAAGTTTAATATCGATTTTACATGGGATGTAACGACAGAACCGGCCGTAAAGAAGCCGCTAATTTTGACAAGTGGCGACTACCCGGAAATATTCTACAATATTCCCATCACAAAATACGAACAATTGAAATATGGAAAAGACGGCATCTTTATTCCTCTTAATGATTTGATTGATCAATATGCGCCTAACTTCAAGAAAGCCATGGCAGAGATCTCTTATTTGAGAGGCGACATTACAGCGCCGGATGGCAACATCTATGCTTTGCCGGCAATCAGTGAATGTTTGCAATGCAACTATGCACAAAAGTATTGGATCAACACAGCTTGGCTTAAACAAGTGGGCATGGAAATGCCGACGACGACGGATCAATTTTACGAGGTTCTGAAAGCGTTTAAAGAGCAAGACCCTAACCAGAATGGGCAGCATGATGAGATACCTTTGTCGGGGGCGACGAACGGCTGGCATACACAAGTTACCGGGTTCCTGATGAATGCTTTTATTTATAACAACTCATCCAATTATTTTACGATGGAAAATGGCACAATTGACATGGCGGCGAATAAGCCGGGTTGGCAAAAGGGTCTGCAGTATATGAATCGCCTATACACGGAAGGCCTGATCGATCCGGAAGCTTTCACGCAGGATAACAACCAATTGCAAGCAAAGGTGAATAACAAGCCGGATCCCCGGGTAGGCGTGGTTGCTGTAGGCGCGTATAACAACGTTACGATTCAATCCGAAGAAGAAAAGCTGCGGGAGGATTTCGATGCGGTGCCGCCGCTGGTCGGGCCGGACGGAGTGCAACTAACCGGCTATTTCGGGGGCATTGCTTCCTCGCTGTTTGCTATCACGGATAAAGCCACCAAGGAGCAGCAAATAGCGGCAATCAAATTTGTAGATTATTTGTACTCCGAGGAAGGGACGTTGTTCTCCCAATTTGGGCCGAATCAGGAATTTTGGAAACCGGCAGAGCAAGGCGAACTGGACTTCAATGGCAATCAAGCCAAATATAAATTTGATAATGCCGCGCTTAACTCTGCAGGTGCTAATCAGAATGATTCCTGGTCCAACTATGGCGTATTTAACCGTTCCGCTGAATTCAATGCCTCGGACGTAGGCCCGCAGGATATCTATGCGCTGGATGCGAGTCAGGTTCGTCTGTACAAGGAAACCATCAACAAATATGTCGGCAAGGAGCCGAAGGAAGTTCCGCCTGCGAGCTTGTTTGTTGATCCGGCGGATGTAGATGAATTAAGTCAGCTTTCCGTCCAGATAAATGATTACATCACAACTTCAATGTTGAAATTTATTACGGGGCAAATGGATGTTGAGAAGGGCTGGGACACCTATGTCAAGGGGCTCGATAATTTAAATTTGGCAAGATATTTAGAAATTAACAACAACGCACAGGGGAATTAAAAATTAATTAAGGCATAAGCATAATCCGCAGAAGACAGAATCTTTGGAGCAGTTCGTCTTGGTGATGCCGATGTTTTCGCCATCACCAAGACGAACTGATAAAATATTTTAGTAAATGGGTGAAAGATGATGGAAAAGGTCAAAATTGTTTTTTTGCAAAAGAAAAGTATTACCGATCGAATGTTTAATGAAAGTCAATTGAAGCAGATTGCGCAATTTGGCGACCTTGTTCTAAACGAGTCTGATGATAATCTAACGAAGGAACGAATGGGGCAGCTTATCAAGGGCGCGGACATTGTCGTTACTTCATGGGCAGTCGGTGCGCTGACCGCGGATATTCTGGAACAGGCGCCAAATTTAAAGATTGTACTGCACGCTGCGGGAAGTGTTAAGCCGATCGTAACGGATGCCTTATATGACAGGGGGGTCAGGGTTGTTTCCTGTAATGATTCACTGGCTAAAGGGGTGGCTGAGACGGCGTTAGGCCTTACTATCAGTTCCTTGAAAGATATGTGGAGGATTGTACAGCTATCCAAAGCAGGTGGCTGGGGGGAGTACCATCGCGTGAAAGAAATGTATGGGATCAAAATTGGTGTAATCGGTGCGGGTCGTGCCGGAACTTATTACATTAAGCTTCTGCAAAATTTTGATGTAGAGGTGCTGGTTTATGATCCGTTCCAAGCTGCCGAAGGGCTCGCTGCTTTAGGGGCGAGAAAGGTTGAATTGCCGGAGCTGTTTGCTGCTTCCGATCTCATATCGATCCATGCCCCAAGTTTGCCGGAGACAGAGCGGATGTTGAATGAACATGCTTTTTCACTGATGAAGGATGATTGTATTATTATTAATACTGCAAGAGGTGCAGTAATTGACGAGGAAGCGTTCATTAAGGAACTTGCGAAAGGAAGATTTTTTGCATGCTTGGATGTGACTGAACCTGAACCGCCGGCTTTGGATCACCCCTTCCGCAGCTTGCCGAATGTTATCTTAACATCGCATATCGCGGGTGCTGTAAATAACGGGCTCTATCGTATCGGAGAATATTTATTGAGCGAACTGGCTTGCTTTATCGAGAACAAGCCGTTGCATGGAGAAGTGAAGCGCGAACACTTGTCTTCGATTGCCTGATTTTTTCAACATGCCAAGTTAATCACAAGTGTATTGTAGGAGTGAATATATGTCCAGGTATATAACGGTCAGTGCAATAGGCTCTTGCAATGCGGCAATCGCGCCCGAACTGCCGCTGGAGGAAGCCGTTAATATAATTATCGATCACGTAACCTCGGAAATACAGCAGGTGCTGCCAGACCACCCCGATCTTATTGTTTTACCCGAATTGTGCGACAAACCGAATCGCTTTACCATAGAGCAAAATAAGGAGTTTTATAAAACGAGAGGCAATCGTGTACTGAATGCCCTGTCCGAGCTTGCGAGAAGTAATAAGTGCTACATCGCGTACCCTCATTGCAGGGAGTTTGGTGACGGCGCTTATCTTAATTCCATAGCTTTAATAGACAGAAATGGCCTGTTAGTAGGTTACTATGATAAAAATTACCCGGTTGTTCCAAGCGAAACCGAATCCGAAGGAGTAGTCGCGGGAAGGGATGCTGTAGTGTTGCAATGTGATTTTGGCACGGTAGGCTTTGCTATTTGCTTCGATCTTAACTACGATGCGTTGCGTCGCAAATATGAGTTGCTTCGTCCGGATCTGATTGTGTTCAGCTCCATGTATCATGGCGGCTTAATGCAGGCCTATTGGGCTTATTCTTGTCGTTCGCACTTTGTAGGCGCCGTTGCTTTTAGCCCACGCAGCACCGTTCTGTCACCGATAGGCGAGTTGCTCGCCGCATCGACTAATTATTTCAATTACGTGACGCAGGCTGTCAATTTAGATTGTGCTGTTATACATCTCGATAATCATTTTTATAAATTGAACCAAATGAGAAATAAATATGGTAAAAAAGTAAAGGTTGTTGATCCGGGCAATTTGGGCGCAGTATTGATATCCAGTGAAAGTGATGAGTTCACGGTTCAAAATTTAATGGAGGAATTTCAATTTACGCCGATTGATGATTATTTACGGATTTCGGAAGTTAATCATCTTGAAAATTATCCAACTGGCAAAGGAACGAACCTGAATGAATATCAGTGATATCGAGTTATTTCCGTTGCACCTGCCAATGAAGAATAGTATGAGCATTTCCGGCGGAACGGTGAGCTCAAATGTTGGGGCACCGCATGTATATGTCAAAATTACTTCAGATGGCGGGACGGTTGGTTGGGGGGAAGCACGCCCAAGTCCTCGTTGGAGCTACGAAACGTTGGAGACAGTCGCTTGGACCATAGAGAAATATTTGAAGCCTGCCTTGATTGGCATGCCGGTAAGGGATTTAAGCTCTATTGGGGGTGTGATGAGCCAAGTCATTGCAAAAGGATTTAATGCCGGACAGCCGATTGCAAAAGCAGCAATTGAAATTGGTTTGCACGATCTGATAGCTCGCATAGACGGGCTTCGTTTAAATGAGTTGTGGCAGGGGAAAGCCGGAAAACAAATTGATCTCACTTACCTTATTAGTTCGGACAATCCGGAAGAAGTGTTCGCGTTGGCTAAGCAAGCCAAGGAGACGGGTTATAAAGGGATCGATGTCAAAATCGGCATTAATAAAAAGCTGGACGCCGATATTATAAGGGCGGCCAGTGAAGGTGCGCCAGGCTTGTTCTACAGGGCTGATGCCAATCAAGCCTATAGCTTGCCCGAGGCGCTAAGTTTAGCCAAGGTGATGGAACAGGCCCAAGTAGATGTGTTCGAACAGCCATTGGGCGCAAATAATTTATTGGGGCATGCAGAACTAAGAAAGGGGATGTCTTTGCCGATTGCACTGGATGAAAGTATTTGGACACCCGAAGATTTATTACAGGCAATCCGCCTTGAGGCCTGTGATTATGTGGTTATAAAAGCCACAAAAATGGGCGGTTTGCGCGGTGCAAAGAGCTGCGGTGAAATTGCGCGCGCTGCCGGCTTGGGATTAATCGGGGGAGGTTTGACGGAAACAAGCCTTGTTTTCTCAGCCAGCGCACAGCTGTTTTGTTATTTGGGCATCAATTTGCCGGTTGATCTAAATGGGCCGTTTTATCTGGCCGACGATCCGGTCATTAATCAGCCCGCCATTATTGGCGGTACGGCTATATTACCTGATGACATGGGAATAGGTTGCCGGATCGACCCGGATAAGCTGGCTCGCTATGCATGCACCTGATTTTTTGGAACTGGATCCCTAATCGTTCCGATTGGATCGAAGATAAACTATTTCAAGGGGTGCACGGACATGCCAGGCCGAAACAGAAATTCAGGGTAACAATTCACGAAGTGATGTTAGTACGATGTCATTAAAGCGCATACATTTAATCATTCCATACAAAGTTTTTATTATATTAAGAATGAATCGAGGATGAAAAAATGAATGATAAGGTGAAGAAAAACCAGAAGAGAAGTTTTATGTACATGTTGTCCTTTTTGATGGTTTTTAGTTTAATGAATTTCTCGCCTATCACGGATGCATCAATTGTTGATGGGGTCGGGATAGGATCGATATCCGCTCATGCACAGGCTGGAAGCAGTACGGAGGACGTATTCCAAACGGAGCAGTTGTTCGAAGCGGAGGCGGGGCAGGTAAACGACCCTTGGGAGATCGTAACGACTGAGGATACGGGAACCGCCGAGCTGGATGTATCCGGGCAGGCGTATGTGTCCGTTCCGAGACACTATATTACTCGACCGATAGGAGGTTTGGATCCCGCCGAATTGGTTCCGGAATTATCCTATGCCATAAACGTCCCCGAGGAGGGCAAATACACGTTATGGGCGCGTATTTTCACGCCGAATGAAGGATCAAGAAATATTTATATCGCAATGGACGATGAAGCATACCAGTTTATCGACGCGCCGGGGCTGTTTGACGAATGGTATTGGATGCCTATGAAAACTGTTGAGCTGACAGAAGGTGAACATGAATTAAATATAATCTACCGACAAGCCGGAGTAGGATTGGACCGCTTTATTCTGACCTCGGATAAAAACTATACTCCTTCCGGTCTGGGCGTGAATCCGGAAGTCGTTGAGACGTTATTCCAAACGGAGCAGTTGTTCGAAGCGGAGGCGGGGCAGGTAAACGACCCTTGGGAGATCGTAACGACTGAGGATACGGGAACCGCCGAGCTGGATGCATCCGGGCAGGCGTATGTGTCCGTTCCGGGACATATTCAGGATCAAACAATGGCGGATCTGGATCCCGCTGAAGGTCCGGAATTATCCTATTCCATAAACGTTCCCGAGGAAGGCAACTACACGTTATGGGCGCGTGTTCACGCACCGAATGAAGGAACACGCAATATGTTTATCGCGATAGACGACGAAGTATACCAGTTTATCGATATGCCGGAGTTGTCCGACGAATGGTATTGGGCAAGAGTGAAGACTGTCCAGCTGACGGAAGGCGAGCATGAATTACAGATGAAGTACCGACAGTCCGGATTAGGATTGGATCGCTTCATTCTGACCTCGAATAACAACTATATCCCTTCCGGTCTGGGCGCGAATCCGGAAGTCGTTGAGACGTTATTCCAAACGGAACAGTTATTCGAAGCGGAGGCGGGGCAGGTAAACAGCCCTTGGGAGATCGTAACGACTGAGGATACGGGAACCGCCGGGCTGGATGTATCCGGGCAGGCGTATGTGTCCGTTCCGAGACACTATATTACTCGACCGATAGGAGGATTGGATCCCGCCGAATTGGTTCCGGAATTATCCTATTCCATAAACGTTCCCAAGGTAGGAAACTACACGTTATGGGCGCGTGTTTTCACGCCGAATGAAGGATCAAGAAATATCTATATCGCAATGGACGATGAAGCATACCAGTTTATCGATGCGCCGGGGCTGTTCGACGAATGGTATTGGATGCCTATGAAAACTGTTCAGCTGACAGAAGGTGAACATGAATTAAATATAATCTACCGACAAGCCGGAGTAGGATTGGACCGCTTCATTCTGACCTCGGATAACAACTATATCCCTTCCGGTCTGGGCGTGAATCCGGAAGTCGTATTCCAAACGGAGCAGTTGTTCGAAGCGGAGGCGGGGCAGGTAAACGATCCTTGGGAGATCGTAAAGACTGAGGATACGGGAACCGCCGGGACAGATGCATCCGGGCAGGCGTACGTATCCGTTCCGGGACATATTCAGGATCAAACAATGGCGGATCTGGATCCCGCTGAAGGTCCGGAATTATCCTATTCTATAAACGTTCCCGAGGAAGGCAACTACATGTTATGGGCGCGTGTTTCCGTACCGAGTGCAGGATCACGCAATATGTTTATCGCGATAGACGATGAAGCATACCAGTTTATCGATATGCCGGAGGTGTCCGAGGAATGGTATTGGGTAAGTATGAAGACTGTCCAACTGACGGAGGGCGAGCATGAATTACAGATGAAATACCGACAATCCGGATTAAGATTGGACCGCTTTATTCTGACCTCGGATAACAACTATATCCCTTCCGGTCTGGGTGTGAATCCGTTATTCCAGGCGGAGCAGTTGTTCGAAGCGGAGGCGGGGCAGGTAAACGTACCTTGGGAGATCGTAAAGACTAAGGATACGGGAACCGCCGGGCTGGATGTATCCAGGCAGGCGTATGTGTCCGTTCCGAGACACTATATTACTCGACCGATAGGAGGTTTGGATCCCGCCGAATTGGTTCCGGAATTATCCTATGCCATAAACGTCCCCGAGAAGGGCAAATACACGTTATGGGCGCGTGTTTTCACGCCGAATGAAGGATCAAGAAATATTTATATCGCAATGGACGATGAAGCATACCAGTTTATCGACGCGCCGGGGCTGTTTGACGAATGGTATTGGATGCCTATGAAAACTGTTGAACTGACAGAAGGTGAACATGAATTAAATATAATCTACAGACAAGCCGGAGTAGGATTGGACCGCTTTATTTTAACGTCCAACTTTCTTTATACTCCTACCGGTCTTGGTACGAACCCTACTGGTGAAGAAATCGGTTCGTGGGAAAATCCGTATGCGGATCCCACTATCGTGCCGCCCGCTGGCGAGCATCCGCGATTATTTGTACGTCAAGCAGATTTGCCTGGGATAAGGGGTAAACTGCAAGACGGATTAGTGAAAGCGGCATGGGATAGCATGCAGCTGGAAGCTCAGCGCGATATTAGCGGCGTATTGCCAACGCCCCCGAATGGTCGTACTAACTATGACTATAGAGTCATTCAGGTAATTGATGCCAATGCATTAATGTATTTGTTGGAAGGCGACGAATCGAGTGGCCGCAAGGCTGTGGACATGGTTAAAGAATTTATGGAAACGGCTATTTTTCCCAACTCGGTTCCGGAAATTACCAGAGACATCGGGCGGACAATTCTGAGCGGCGCCATGGTATATGATTGGTGCTACGATCTCATGACAGACGAAGAGCGGTTATGGTTCATCGGGCAGTTTGTCCGCCACGCTTCGGGGATGGAGATCGGGTTTCCACCTACAAAGCAGGGGGCGGTCGTCTCACATGGCAGCGAAAACCAGTTGATGCGCGATTTGCTTGGGGTGGGCATCGCTGTATTTGACGAAAATCCGGACATTTATAACATCGTTGCTGGCCGCTTCTTCGAGGAGTATGTGGCTCCGCGGAATTTGGCGTATTCATCGCACGCAAGTCATCAAGGCGATTCATATGGTCCATTCCGTTTTGAAAGGGATATGTACCCGACCTGGATTTTCGATCGGATGGGGAACGGGAATGTATTCAGTGAAGACCAAGGAACGGTGCCATATCGTTGGCTCTATACCCGTCGCCCTGATGGGCAGTTTATGCGTGACGGAGATACCTATCAGGCGACGAATCCTTTCGGAACTTATTGGGCGGCTCCAACCCCTATTATGCTGGCTGCCAACTACTATAAGGATCCTTATCTAAGGAATGAGTTTTTGAGGCAGTACGATGTGAATAATGGCGGCGTAGAATTGATTTGGCTCATTCTATTTGACGATCCGACTCAAGCAACGCAATCTGAACAGGAGCTTCCGCTGACGAAATACTTCCCCGATCCATACGGAGCGATGACAGCCCGTACCGGGTGGGACGGAGGTCTGCAATCTTCGACGGTGATAGCCGATATGAAGATCGGGGGCATTTGGTTCGGCAACCACCAGCACTTGGACGCCGGTCAATTCCAGTTGTATTACAAGGGAGGACTGGCTATCGACTCGGGTATGTATGAAGGGGTAAACGGAACGTATAACAGTGATCATGGCAAAAATTACTACAAGCGAAGCATCGCCCATAACACGATGCTGGTTTACGATCCCGATGAAACCTTCACTTACTACGGAACGCCTGCTTCCAACGACGGAGGTCAACGAACCCCTAATAACTCAGCGGAACCGAACACATTGGACGAACTGCTTGACCCGGCGAACGGCTATAGGGTTGCCAATGTGCTGGCCCATCAATTCGGCCCCGATGACCTCACGCCGGATTACAGTTATATCAAAGGTGACATAACCGATGCATACTCGGACAAAGTGGAAGATTACAAGCGCTCCTTCGTATTTCTGAATTTGAAAGACGAAAGCTGGCCCGCAGCTTTGGTCGTTTACGATAAGGTTAGCGCTGAAAATCCGGACTTCAAGAAAACCTGGCTGCTGCACAGCGAGGAAGAGCCCGAAATCCAGGGAAATACGACCACAATCACGAGGACGGATCATAATTACAATGGCAAGCTGGTAAATCAGACGCTTCTTCCGGCTTCCGGGGATGTATCCGTGAGCAAAGTGGGCGGAGAGGGAAGCGAGTTCAAGGTTGGAGACACCAACTATCCGCAAAGTATGAAAGCTGTGAATAATAGTGCGGAAGCAGGCGCTTGGAGGGTGGAAATCTCCCCATTAACGCCAAAAAAGACGGATAATTTCCTGAACGTCATGCAGGTTATGGACAATGTAGGCGGGCCGCAGCCGCTGGCGGTGGAAAGCATCGAATCCGATAGCGTACTGGGGGCCAAGATCGATAATCGTGTCGTCCTGTTTGCCAAAGACAGCGGTCAAATGAATAACAATGTGGAATTTCAGATCGAGGGAACAGACACGAATTTACGTGTGCTTGTAACGGATCTTAGTCCCGGATTTTGGTCCATTGAGAAGAACGGGATTGCAGGCGAGGTCCAGTACGAAGTCATGGATGAAGAGGGGACTCTGTACTTTGTTGGCGAAGCCGGTCAGTACAAGCTCATCAGATCGGATACGCGAACGATGTCTGAACCAGCGCCGATCACGACACTTCCTGTTCAGGCTGAGCCCAATCCGATCCGAGTCAATGTGAATGGCGAGACCGTAAATTTCGAGTCTGCCGAACCACGTTGGTCGAATGATCAGATTATTGTTCCCTATAGGGATATCATGAACGCATTGGGTGTTGCCACCTCGCTCAATGAAGACACATTGACGGCCAGCAAAAACGGAACGACTGTTGTGTTAACTGTAGGCAGCCAGGAAGCCGCAGTGAATGGAGAAAGGATTACTTTGGTTACGCCGGTTGTTCGGATTGATGGAACGATTTATATCCCGCTCGATTGGCTGGAGACGGCTAAATGGGCCAGAATATCGCAGAGTGCATATTACAATACTTTGAATTTGCAATTAATGAACTCGCAGGCTGAATACACAGTTGCAAGTGTGTCCGCCAGTATGAATGACCAAAATGCGGAGAAGAGCATCGATGGCAACATGGCTACCATGTGGTCTGCGACTGCGCCGGAAGGAGAGAACGTCTCCATTACGTACGATTTGGGAAAGGTGAAGAAACTGAACCGGGTTGGGATTGCCTGGGGTCTCGAACATGAGCAGCACGAACGTTACCGGATAGAGGTCTCTCTGGATGGAGATGACTGGAAGACAGTCTATTCCGGAGAAATTGCGGGGACCGGCGATCCGTATAAAGACGTGGAATTTGCGACTGTCGGTACTCGTTATGTGCGAATCTCCAGTGACTACATGGGAACAGGAGAAGAGCATGGTCGGCTCTTCATCGTTGAAGTCAAAATCTGGTCGCGGGCCTATACTGTTATGGGCGTTCAGACGAGCGACGACGACGGTAATGTCGGGGAAAACGCAGTCGATGGGGATCTATCAACCCGCTGGTCTGCAGAAGGCAGCGGTCAATGGATCCAGTTGGATCTTGGATCTGAACGGATGGTTAGCGGCATCGGTACAGCATGGTTCGAAGGAGTCTTCCGCCAATATATTTATGACATATTGCTGTCCGTTGATGGACAGCAGTGGACCGAAGTCTACACTGGAACAAGCAGCGGTACGACGCTTGAGGCGGAAGATGTGTTATTGGAGAACCAACAATTGGCGCGTTATGTGAAATTAGTCGGTCATGGTTATACGACGAGTCAATGGAATTCACTAACGGAAATTATGGTCTACCAACCAGATTCAGTTATTGCAGATGTTGATATATCCGGTGTCGTGACTAATGGAGACGGGACGGCACTTAGTGGAGCAAAAGTCGAGCTGTTCGCAGCATCTGACACGGAGTTTACTGAAGTGCTTGCTTCGAAGATGACAACTGAATTTGGGAAATACCTGTTTAATGAGGTGGAACAAGGTGACTATGTCATTCGAGCATCCATGGGAGCGCATGCGACGAAGCAAGCTTATGTCACGCTATCCAGCGGTACCGCACTGATCGTGGATATCAAATTATTCGCACAGGTCAACGATCCGGGAAATACAGGGGATGAGCCGGGTGACGAACAAAGTAACGGCAACGATCCGGGAAATACAGGGAATGAGCCGGGCAGCGAACAAAACAACGGCAACGAAAGCAACGGAAATGAAGAAAATAATAGCGATCAGGTAAATTCCGGTCATGAGTTTGATTGTTCTGTAAACAAGCTCCTGGATATATGTGGCGGTTGGGCCGAGCAACCTATACTGAAGCTAATCGAATTAGGCTGGATGGCCGGTTACCCGGACAACACATTCAAGCCCAATGAGGAGATGAAACGTTCCGAGATTGTTTCGTTGATTGTCAGGGCGCTCAAGTTGCCGCCATCAGGTGGGAATAAATTTGTCGATATGAAAAATCATTGGGCAAGTGAGGCTGTAGAGACGGCTGCTGCATATGGAATTATCAGTGGAATGACGGAAACGACCTTCGAACCTGATCATTTATTAACCCGTGAACAGCTCGCGGTAATCGTTGTTCGAGCATTTAAGCTAGGGGATATGAGCGGGGCGCTTAAAGGGAACAATATGTATTCATTCAACGACATTGAGCAGGCGTCAAGTTGGGCTAAGGAATCATTAATGATTCTACTCAGACTTGGAATTATTAAAGGCTACCCGGATGGATCGTTTAAACCTATGCAATTTATCACAAGGGCTGAAGTTGCTGTAATACTGCAGAGAATTACAGAGATGAACGCCGACTTGGAAGACTCGTAAGTTTCCTAGTTACGGTTCATAAAAACCCGCCATCCCTTGATACATCAGGGATGGCGGGTTTCGATTTGTATTACCTGCCTACTTGCTTCGATAGGATTCAACTTCCAGTTCATTTACCGAGCTATTTGCGATGTTCGGGAAGACGCGCAGAACAACGAAGTAGGAAATGGCAACCAAAAGTAAACCAAATATATGGTAAAATTGTGATTTCCTAGATCTACAATTTTTCGCCAAGGAGAGGTTGTCTGTATGGCTATCATACCACAATTGAAATTGTTTGAGTGGACCGCAATTCAAACGTTGGGCGACTTGAAACGGTTGCAACTGGTATTGGAAGCCATGCTGGATGAGGAACTGATGCGGGCGATGGGACAACAGCGTGGAAGAGGCCGCAACGATTATCCGATCCGTGCGATGTGGAATTCTGTGTTGGCAGGGATCGTGTTTCAGCATGACGGGATCGAAAAGCTGCGCCGGGAACTGATGAGAAATGGGCAATTGCGGCAGAAGGACATATTCCCAGTATTACTCCTTCGCCCTCCATCGACCCAAAAAGTACATCGCAAATAGCTCGCATGAAAATGTCGTTTACAGTCGTTTTGGCAATTGTTATGATAATAGACAAATGTGGTGATCGAGGCATACCCGGCATCTGGGGTGGAGATAGCGATGTTGAACAAAGGTTTGGTGAAATTAGTCTCCGCATTGTACGGTGCCCTGATCATATTGGCAGGGGCACTGGCGCCGGGGGGAACCGCTTCGGCTTCCTCCGCAACGCCCCGGATCGTAGATGGAACGCTGGATTTGTCCGGGTGGAACGCTGAACGGGACAGCGCACTGGACTTGACCGGGAAGTGGGAATTTCACTGGGCGAAGCTGCTGGCCGAAGACCACTTTGCCGGCAACCCGACAGACAAAGGCCAACTGGTAGACGTCCCGAAAACGTGGGTGCAGTATCGCAACGAAAACACCGGGGAAAAGGGTTATCCCGGCTTTGGCTACGCAACTTACAGACTGAAGATCAACCATGCAGGCGGATCGGAGTTCGCGCTTAAAATCCCCGCCGAGCTAACCGCCATTCGGGTTCTGGTCGGCGGCAAGACGGTAGCGGAGAGCGGATACGTTTCCGCCGATCCCGATCAAGGCATACCGCGCTTTAAACCGCAAGTTGTAACGATTCCTCCAATGGAAGGCGACTTTAACCTCATCATTCAGGTTTCCAACTATACTTACGCTCGCGGCGGACTCTATCATCCGATTTATCTTGGCAGCGAGACCAAGCTCTTGAAGATCCATGAAGAGAACTTGGTCGTCGAGATGATCACGCTGGCAACGCTGTTGGTCATGGGCGGTTATCATCTTGCCGTCGCCTTGTTCCTGCGCAGACGCGTATCGGTGGCGCTGTTGATTTTTGGCGCATGCTGCTTGACGGAGGCTGCGCGTATTTTATTTATCGGCGAAAGTTTTATCTATACGTTGATTCCGGATGTTAATTTCCACTTCAGCGTGTTTGTGGAACACGCTACGTATTATTTCGGAATGGCCTTGATGATTTTGTTCTTTCGGGAATTGTATCCGGAATGTTACTCTTCCCGCGTTGTTTATGTGCTGGCGGCGATTTCGGGATGCTTCGTATCGGGCACGATCGTGCTTCCGGTTAAGGGCTTCACGCAAATATCTCCCTTGTATCATTTCGTGACGGCCGCGACCGCGATTTACGCCATTGTCGGGTTAAGTATTGCCGTCAAGCGCAGGAGGGAAGGCGCGGCATTGATGCTGAGCGGACTGTTGATTTTCATTGCAACGGTTGCGCATGATATCGTTCTAAGCAACAATTGGTTTTGGATCGTGCCTCGTCAGTTGGTCGCTTATGGCTTGTTTGTTTTTACGGTTTTGCAGGCGCTCGCGATCGCCAAACGATTTACCGATTCCTTTCGCGCAGTGGAGACATTGTCCGTGCAGCTCACGGTCAAAGATCGAATCAAGGACGAATTTCTCGCGAATACGTCGCACGAGTTGAATACGCCGCTGCACGGAATTATTAATCTCACCCAATCTCTCTCGGAAACTGCGGAAAGCCGCCTGTCTCCGTCCGAGTCCGTTCAGCTTCAGACGGTAATTACGGTGGCGCGTCGATTGTCCTTGCTCATTCGCGACATTATGGACTTCACCCGGCTCAAAAATCGCGATATCGAGTTGAACAAACGAAGTGTGGATTTGCGAATGATACTGGAGTCCAATGCCGACGTATTCCGCCATTATATTGGTAAAAAATCATTGCGTCTCTCTATAAAACTGCCGGAGCATTTGCCCAAAGTTTACGCCGATGAGAACCGTTTGCTGCAAATTCTTTATAATTTGATCGGGAATGCGATCAAGTTTACGGAACAAGGCGAAATTATCGTGGCCGCCGCCGACACGAAGGATGGATTCGTCAGGGTGTCCATATCGGATACAGGGATCGGGATCCCTGCAGACAAGCTGGCCGACATCTTTCAAACGTTTGAGCAGATTGGCGCGACGGTGTCTAAAGAATACGGCGGTACAGGGTTAGGTTTGGGTATCGCACGCAGGCTTGTAGAATTGCACGGCGGACGGATCACGGTGGAATCGGAGGGTGGAAAAGGCTCTGTTTTTACATTTTCCATCCCGCAGAGCCCGGAAGCGTCAGTGATCGTGCCGATGGCTCGACATGGCGAATTCCAATCCGTTCCGGGCGCAAGAGCGGAGCAGGAAGCAGCCGCAGGCGAGGCAACGCACCAAGAAAAGTCCGTTTCGACGAGGAGCCATGCCGTTGCCGCCGACAAGTACAAGGTTATGATCGTGGACGACGATCCCGTTAACATTGAAGTGTTATGCAGTGCTTTACGGTCGGAAGGCTGCCATCTGCATACGTTTACGCAGGGAAACTTGTTGTTGGAGTATTTGGATAACGGAGTGCGAGTCGACCTGATCATTCTTGATGCGATGATGCCGGGATTGTCCGGTTATGCCGTCTGTCGTCAACTTCGCAAACAGTATACGCTTGCCGAACTGCCGATCTTGTTGGTCACTGCCCGCAACGAGCTGGAGGATATGCTGGAAGGCTTTGCGGCGGGCGCGAACGATTTCTTGACCAAGCCTTTTCATGCTTATGAGCTCAAGGCAAGAGTTCGGACGCTGCTCGGGATGCGCAATGCCGCCGAAGAGGCGCTGCGCTCGGAAATCGCCTTTTTGCAGGCGCAGATCAAGCCCCATTTCCTTTATAATTCGTTGAACTCGATCCTGTCGCTATCGCTCGACGATCCGGCGAAAAGCCGGCAGCTGCTCTTGGATTTAGGGGAATATTTAAGACATTCCTTTGACTTCGGAAACCTGGAGAAGCTTGTTCCGCTGGGCAAGGAGCTGGGCTTCATCCGTTCCTATGTGACGTTGGAGCAGGCCCGTTTTGGCAAGCGGCTTCAGGTAGCGTACGAGATTGAAGATTTGCCGCTGGCCACGGTGCCTCCGTTAATGATTCAACCTGTGGTAGAGAACGCCATTCAGCATGGGGCGCTCAAACGCAGGGAGGGGGGGCTTGTTACGTTAACCATCAAGCGAATGGCGGATGAGCTTGAAATTCGCGTGGTCGACAACGGCCCGGGCTTTCCTGCGGAGCAAGCGGGAAGTTGGCTGTCCGGCGCAAGCGAACGCGGGGGGACGGGATTGCGTAATGTGCAGCAGCGGTTGCTGCGGATGTACAGCCGTGAGATCCAATTGGAAAGCAACAGAGGCTCTATGACTTCCGTCATTATTCGAATCCCTTATACGAGTGAATCGGCTTTGAATGGAGGCTAGCGGATTGATAAAAATGATGGTTGTCGATGATGAACCGCACGCCCTTCGTTGGGCGGAGGAAGTAATCGGCGGCATTGCGGAGTGTCAAATTTGCGGGTTGTATACGAGCGCGGACGATTGCTTTGCGCAAATTGTGCACGATCAACCGCATCTCATTTTGCTGGATATTGAAATGCCCGGCATGCAAGGCCTTAAGGCGGCACAATTGCTCCACGCGCTCTATCCTGAACTTGCCGTCGTGTTCTCGACCGCTTACGGGGAATATGCGGCGCAAGCCTTTGAGGTCAACGCCGTTGATTATTTGCTGAAGCCGCTTACCGAGCCGCGTGTTCGACAAATGATTGAACGGTATTGCCGAAGTCGGCCCCGAGCCATGGAACGTAACGGGAACTACACTCCGCGTTACTTTGGCCCGTTTCGGCTGAAGGCTGCAGCTACCGGAAAATCTGTGGAGTTTCGTACGGCGAAAGCCAGAGAACTGGCAGCCTTTTTGTTGTTAAAACCCGGTGAACCCGTGAGCAGAGATCAAATATTGGAAACCATCTGGCCAGAGTGGGAAGCAGATCGCGCCCAAAGCAATTTGCATACGACGGTCTATCAATTGCGCAAGGATTTAACGCTGGCCGGCATAACAGATGACGGGAACGCAGTTAGATCCACTGCCGGTCTATATTCGTTCCAGGAGCCATCCCATGACGGGGATTTGCAGCTATTTGAGCGAGCTTATTCGCTGTTTAGCCAAGGAGACGACGCGATATTTCATGCATCGCAAGCATTGGCTTTATATCGGGACGGCTTTATGAGCGGCTGCTCCTCGGATTGGGTGCTGCAGAAGCGGGGGCAATTGGAACAGAACTTCCTGGAAATGTTGACGGCGGTCATCGATGACGAAGTGCGCCATCAGAAGTATAGCCGGGCATTGACGCTCTTGTACCGATATATTGATTGCAACCCCTACGCCGAACAGGCCCATGGACAAATGATCGGTCTTCAATGGCTGCTTCACGGTTCGCAAGCGGCAGCGTCATATCGGCGGCAAATGGTTGAACAGTTTCGTACGGACCTCGGCGTGGAGCCAAGGATTGACATGGACAAGCTTGCCGGGAATCCGCTTTGCTATTTTGGAATGTCGCAATAAATCACATTTTGTGGAAAATGGTTCATTTGCCGTTCATCCTCTGCGTATAAACTATTCATAGGTCTTCGATATCGGGAGCATCGACCTCATTCTGAATGAGGTTACTATGATGCCGGAAACCTATTACAATCGGAGAGGATGTTTGGGGATGGGCAAGAAAGTTTTTTCCCTTTTTGTGATTATAAATATGGTTTTTGCTTATTTTTTTGGGGCGGTATTCGCGGATGCGGACGGAGAGCCGATGCAAGTCGGAGAATTCACGATACAGGGCGATGCGGCAAGTTACCAATTTGACGAGGGGACCGGGACTTTATTTATACAGGGAGCCGAGGTTTTAGACATATCCGGGACGACGGCTATCCATAAGATCGTGGTGGAAGACGGAATTACCGCCAATCTTGTTCTGGGCAGTCTGAACATTGACGCAAGCGGCTATGGCGGCTGCGCGTTCGCTGTCGGCACGGCTGCTGCGGCGAATCTGACGTTGCGAGGCAGCAATTCACTGGTGAGCGGCGGGGGCTGCGCGGGGTTGAATGTGCCCGACACCGCGGCACTTGTAATAGATGGAACGGATGAAGACAGTCTGACTGCAACGGGCGGCCCCAAGGGCGGTTCGGGGATTGGCGGCAATGCCGGCAATCCCGGCAATACCGAGTTGCACGGGAACAGCGGCGGCGGTTCGGGAACACACGGCAGCGACGGCGAAGCCGCCGGGGAGATCACGATCAAGGGCGGCAGGGTTATCGCGACGGGAGGAGTCGGCGGCTCCGGCATCGGCGGCGGCGCAGGCGGCTCAGGGGGAGCGGGCGGCAGCGGCGAGAATGGCGCGAAAGGCGCGAATGGCATCGCCGCTACCGGCGCATCCATACATGGAGGAAGCGGCGGCAGCGGCAGATTTGGCGGCGACGGCGGCGACGGCGGCAATGGCGGAGCGGGTGGCGACGGCGGTGTGATTGCAATCGCCGGAGGGATTGTTCATGCATCGGGTTCCGGCGGCAGTGCGGATATCGGCGGCGGTGCCGGCGGAATTGGCGGCGCCGGCGGATCTGGCGGCAGCGGCGGATTTGGCGGCAATGGCGCGAATGGATATGCCGATCAGAGCGATGATGGCGGAACGGGTGGAATGGGTGGAAATGGCGGCCGCGGCGGCAACGGCGGAGTGGGCGGAATGGGCGTGAATGGATACGCCGATCAGAGCGGCGACGGAGGCAACGGCGGAGCGGGAGGATTTGGCGGCAACGGCGGCTCCGGCGGTGCAGGGGGTTCGGGTGGCGACGGCGGCGCTGTGAACATTACCGGCGGGACGGTCGTCGCACCGAGCATCGGCGGCGGTAACGGCGCCGCAGGCGGCACCGGTGGTGCAGGGGGCAATGCCGGCGCGGGCGGCAATGGCGGAGCGGGCAGCGAAACCAGCGGCAATGGCGGATCTGGCGGAGCGGGCGGAATGGGCGGCAACGGCGGATTTGGCGGAATGGGCGACAATGGCGGCGCCAGCGGGACGATCATCGTCACCGGCGGATCAGTGAATACGGCCGCCCCGCATGGCGGAAGCGGCGGTACGGGCGGCGCGGCAGGCGCTTTGGGTGTTGCGGGCGCCGGTGGATTTGCCGGTGCCGGCGGCTCAGCAGGAATGGAAGGCCATGAGGGTGCCAATGGGCTGGACGGAAATATCGGAATAGAGGGCGGCGGCGGCAGTGCCGGCGCGACCCATGTTTTCTCCAACGGGTCCGTGAACGGCGATAAGGAATTGGAAGTATACGTGCTGACCATCGGTACACCGGCGACGGTGAATGCCTCAGTATATTCGCTTGCGACAGAACCAGAGCTTGGCTATGACTATGGCATCCAAGGGATGCGGACCGACGACGCCGGGAAATTGTATGTGTATTGGCCGGAGGGGGTCGATTCCGTCAATGTCGCGATTGGGGATACGATGTATGAAGGCACGGTGTCAACGGGGACGCCCCGTTCAGTGTCGCTCCAGGCTCAAAGCTTCACGATTGCATCCGATATATCGGTAGCGGACTTCGGCGCCGTTACGGCAGGTTATCCGGCACAGGCTGAAAAGATCGTTACAATCGCAAACACCGGCAATAAACCGGTGACCCTCAAGCAACCTGACGCCGCCCATTACGTAGTCGGTGTTCTGAGTGCGACGACGATTGGCACGCCGGATACGGCAACGTTCACGATAAGGCCCAAAGACGCCTTGGCGGCAGGCAATTATGACGAGACGATCACGGTTTATACGGAAAGCGGTACGGAAACGACGATAGAGGCTAAATTTACGGTTAACGCCTCGTCGTCGATCGGCCCTTCGTCGCCGGCAACGAACCCGTCAGGAGTAAATGTGCTGGTCAATGGCAAAGCCGAAAGCGCTGGAACCGCAGCGATAACGAAACGGAACAATCAGACCGTCACCACCGTCACCATCGATCCGAAGAAGCTGGAAGAGAGGCTTGCGGCGGAAGGTCAACAAGCGGTTGTCACCCTTCCCATTACTTTGAAATCCGATGTTTTCATTGGCGAGCTGAACGGACAAATGGTGAAGAACATGGAGCAGAAGCAGGCGGTACTGGAAATTAAAACGGGGAACGCCAGCTATACGCTGCCTGCCGGGCAAATCAATATCGATGCCATCTCTAAGCAGATCGGCAAGAGCGTAGCGCTCGAGGATGTCAAGGTTCAGATCGAGATCGCCGCTCCGACGGCGGATCAAGTGAAGATGATCGAAAGCGCGGCAGAGAAAGGCGCGTTCACACTTGCCGTCCCTTCGGTAGATTTCACGGTCAGAGCCGTGTACGGCGACACAATCGTCGACGTGTCGAAGTTTACCGCTTACGTGGAGCGTACCGTCGCGATTCCGGACGGCGTTGACCCGGCCCGGATTACGACAGGCGTCGTGGTTGATCCGGATGGAACTGTGCGCCATGTGCCGACGAAGGTGGAGAGCATCGACGGCAAGTATTACGCGGTCATTAACAGCTTGACGAACAGCCCCTATGCCGTCGTCTGGCATCCGTTGGCATTCAGCGATGTGGCGACGCATTGGGCGAAGGATGCCGTCAACGACATGGGCTCGCGGATGGTCATCGAAGGAACGGGCGGCGGTCTGTTCAGCCCTGACCGGGACATCACCCGCGCCGAATTTGCGGCAATTATCGTTCGCGGTCTGGGGCTGAAGCTGGAGGGCTCTGCTACTTTCTCGGACGTGAAAGCGACAGATTGGTACAACAGCGCCATTCAAACCGCATATACCTACGGCCTGATCGAAGGGTATAGCGACGGAACGTTCCGGCCGAATGACAAGCTCACGCGCGAACAGGCGATGACGATCATTGCCAGAGCGATGAAGCTGACAGGGCTGCAGGACAAGCTCTCCGCGCAATCGGCGGAACATACGCTTCAAGCGTTCGGAGATGCGACTGCGGTAGCGGCCTGGGCGCAGGACGGCGTTGCCGACACCGTGCAAGCGGGCATCGTATCGGGCAGAAGCGCGGATACGCTGGCGCCGCAGGGCTACATGACCCGCGCCGAAGTGGCGGCAATGATTCAACGGCTGCTGAAGCAATCGGGATTGATCTAAGCGAAATAGCGGAAATGGAATCGGCCACGGCAACTGCTTGCCGTGGCCGATCTGTGTGCTTGGCAGCGCAATCGACTAACGGAGGAAAGTCCCGAGCCTGCCGCAGGTTGCGGAAGCACATAGCGGACAGGCAGTACGTAGTTCGATAGAATGCGTGCGCAGGGCTTGAAGACAAACCCCGGAGCAGGCGGTTGTCGTTGGGATGGAAGCCGCCGTCTCCAATCTTGTGCCAGAAGCGCTGAAATCATTCGATAATCGCTATTTTCCCATAGGGTAACGAATGGTTGCGAAGCGCGACAGGATTGGATACGATAACGGTAGGAGTCCCTGTCATGAAGGCTGAGGGACTGGAGACCGGCACTTGACACGCAGGAGCCTTGCACATGGTGATGAACGTAAAGCGCATGAAGCTGCTATGGCGAATATTAATCCCCATCCTTTTTTTTATCGGGATCGGATTGGCCATCCCTCTTCTCTACTTGCAAGGAAGCAATCCCGACTCTCCCAAACCTGTAAACGGCGTGCTGGATTTGTCGGATTGGAAGGCTGCCAATGGCAGACCGAGCCTGGCCGGGGAATGGGAATTTTATTGGGAGAGTCTATATACATACAGCGAGCTTCAGTCCAAGAACGCTCGCCCCGAACAGGTTGTTTATGTTCCGAAGACATGGAGTTCCTACAGGCAGGATGGAGCAGCCCTTCCGGGATTCGGCTATGCGACTTACAGACTCAAGATGATCGTCAGCAATCCGGAGCAAGCGCTTAGCCTGCGGTTGAATAATACAGCTACGGCTTATCGGCTGTTTGTGGACGATACGGAGCTGATCGCCAGCGGAACGGTCGGAACGGATCGGAGCAGCACAACGCCTGACTACACGTCGAGCACAGTCTCCTTCCAGCCTCCTTCCCGCGAATTTTCTCTCATTTTGCAGGTTTCCAATTTCAGCTATGCCCGCGGCGGCATATGGTACGAGATCGGACTCGGAACACCTGAACAAATCGATGACTTGAACCGGATGGTCATTTACAAGGATGCCATTCTGATCGGCAGCCTGCTGATCATGGCCATGTATTTTGCCGGTTTTTACAGTGTCATACGCAAGGACGGCAGCAGTCGGTATTTAATGTTGCTGTGCATGATTTTTATTGTGCGGACATCCCTGTTTGGCGACAGTTTTATCGTCAGGCTCTTTCCGAAGCTGCCCTTCAGTTTTGTTGTTTTTTTAACCTATGTCGACATGTACTGGATTCCGGTAGTGCTTTTTCTGATGATCGGCAGCCTCTACCCGAAGGGTATTTCTCTATGGGTCAAGAGGGCCGTTGTGAGCTATGGCATAGGAGGCTCTTTCCTGACCGCTGTTCTTCCTATGCAGATCTATACAACATTTACCCCGATGATCACAGGAATCAGCATCGTCATGGTGATTGGTATGATGATACCGGTTGCGGGTGCGTATATCCGGCGCGAAAAAGGGCCGTTGCTGATTCTGGTTGCCCTCTTTGGCATATTGGCGACGATTGTGCATGATAGCTTGTACCACATGTCCTTCCTTCATAATTCTTTTGGAGAATTGATGTCTGTTGGAGTGTTTCAGTTACTGTTTGTGTTTTCCTTTATTTCTGCCCGGCGGTTGTCCGATGCGTATGAGCAGGCCAGTCAGCTGTCCCTTCATTTGGAAGAGGCGCTGAGGAAAGAAAAGGAAGCGGCAGCGGAACTGGTCCAAACAGAAATGGCTTTCTTGAAAGCGCAGATCAAGCCGCATTTCCTGTACAATTCGCTGAACGTCATCACGATCCTCAGCACGAAAAATCCGCAGCGAGCGGAGGCGCTGTTGTACGACCTGTCGGATTATTTAAGAGGCAGCTTTCATTTTGAAAATTATAGCGGCTTAACTCCGATCGAGAGCGAGCTTGCGACCGTCAAGGCCTTTCTTTCCATTGAGAAGGAACGCTTCCAGAGCAAACTGAATGTGGAGTACGAAATCGACGAGTCCATCGACATCCCGATTCCTCTGCTCACGATCCAGCCATTGGTGGAGAACGCGATACGCCACGGCATTATGAAGCGTTCCGGGAGCGGAACTGTCAGGATCAGCGTTCAGAAGGGCGAAGGAGGCGCCGTCATTTCGGTCCGGGATGATGGCAGCGGAATCCCCGGCGGCAAGCTGGCGGAGTTGCTCGGCGAGTCGATGTCCGCATCCGGGGTCGGACTCAAAAACATTCAGCGGCGGCTGATTCTGCATTACGGACAGGGGCTGGAGATCCATAGCGAAGAGGGGGCAGGAACTACAGTCACGATGAGAATACCCGATTAAGGAGCCCAGGCATGCTGCGAACCCTATTGGTGGATGATGAGCCGATTATATTGAATGGACTAAGAGAGTTAATGGGAAATCAGGAAATGATAATTGTCGGCGCTTACACCGATCCGCTGGATGCGTTGCGAGAGGTGGCGGAGACGAAGCCTGACTGTGCGTTTCTGGATATCGAGATGCCGAATATCAATGGCATCGAGCTGGCTGAAAGGCTGGTCTCCGCCCATCCGGCGCTGGAGATCGTCTTTGTGACGGCTTATAACCATTATGCGGCTCAGGCCTTTGATGTCAATGCCATCGATTACCTGCTCAAGCCGATCCGGCCGGAACGGCTTGCCAGAGCGATCGACAAGCTGCGTCGCAGTAGACATGCCGAAGACCCTCAACGCACCGGGACTTGCGTGATTCGGTGCTTCGGCTCCTTCGAAGTTCTTGCGGAGGGAAAACCTGTGAAATGGGGACGCTCGAAGTCGAAGGAGTTTCTGGCCTACATGCTCCAGCATGAAGGAAAATGGGTGACGAAATACAGGCTTTGTGAAGAGCAGTGGCCGGGGTACGAGCCGGAGCAGGCGCTCGCCTATCTCCAGACATCCATTTACCGGTTGCGGAAAAGTCTCAGCGAGGCTGGCTGTGCGCAACTGGAAATCGAGTATGCAGACGATCGGTACAGGGTCAAAGTCCATGATGCCGATTGGGATGTGCGCGTATTTGAAGAGGCATACGAAGCTTTTGAACGAACAGGCGCTGTCGAGGCTGCCCGGGAAGCGATAAGCCTTTACCGCGGAGAATACCTGGAGGGCGAGGACTGGTCCTGGTCTGATCTGCTCCGGGAGTATTATATCCGCAAATATGAACAACTGCTGGATGAAGCTGGCGCGGACAGCACGCAACCCGCGCCGCGGCGGGGGAAATAACAGCCATTTTGAAGAAAAAGCGCGAAGATCGGCGAATAAACGCCGATCTTCGCGCTTTTTGCTAGAGCTTTGCTAGTGGTTCTCCGTAAAATGACGATGTATGTTCGCAGCAGGCGTTGGAGCCTGCCGGCGTAGTCCAATATTTTATTAATGAGGTGGATAAATGAACAACAACGGGAGCAAGGGAATTTCCATTTTACTCGTTCTGCTGCTGATCCTATCGCAATTGTCCGTATTTGCTCCGGAGGCAAGCGCTGGAAAACCTGGAGATTTTAACGGCGGCAGCGGAATAGCAGAGGACCCCTGGATGATTGCAACTCCGGAGCAGCTTGATAACGTTCGAAACTATCTGGGCAGCGAGCATCAGGATGACTACTTCCGATTGGAGAACGATATCGATTTGTCCGGATACCCGTCGCCTGACGGCATGGGGTGGCTGCCTATCGGCGGAAAAGCGGATGAAGAACAGTTTACAGGACATTTTGACGGTGGGAATCACACGATTACCGGTCTGTCTATCAACCGTCCAGACACCGAGTATGTCGGGCTCTTTGCGGTGACTGGCGAAGGGGCCGTCCTGTCCAATGTCGGATTGGAGTCGGTCAGCATTATCGGGGGGATGTTTACCGGCGGCCTGGTCGGCGCAGCGGTCGGATCGGTCGATCATTCCTATACGACGGGCAGTGTTCAGGGAGGAGATTTTGTAGGCGGGTTGATCGGTTCGCATCTGGACGCAGCGGGCTTGGGCGCTTCGACGCCATTTGTGTTTACTGCGGATAGCGAGGGGCAGTATCATTTTGTCAAGAAGCTCGGTGTGCAACTCCGTCAATACAAGCGCGATTATTTGATCCCGAACGATTATGCGCAATTGGATCCTGGGCTTCTGCAGCCTCTGGAAGGAGCCTATCAGATCCATATCACGAATGAATTTAATGAAATTTCTTATCTGGATCGGGTATCCCTGCTGACTTTCGATCATGATCCCGGTTATACGCCGGCCCTTTCTTTCCTCCGTCAGGACGAGGACGATCATGAGGATACGCTCATCAAGCTGGTAAGCGCCGATCCGGGATCTGTCGTTTCCGTCAAGGATCTGTCGGGGCATGAATATACTGAAGCGGTGTCGACCAGAGAGGGCAACGAATGGACCTCCGCGGGCAGCAAGGAGACGGGCTATTTTAATCCGATTGAGATCGACTTGGGCGATCTGTCCGATGCGCAGCAGATCCGCTTGCTGCTCGAGGGCGTGAGCGACAACAACCTGTTGACTGAAAGCGGTCTGGACGATGGCCGGCTCGATGTTGGCGAACTGAAGAGCATGATCCAGGTGCCTGACGAGAATGGGGAATGGGTGGATGCCTATCCGCCGGAGGAACTTCGTCCTCCCTTCAGCAGCCGCACGCTCAAATTTATTGATTTGACGGACAAGTTTGCGGGCGATGATTATCGAGTGAGGGTAGGCTTTACCTTTGTCAAATGGAATTATGTCGCAATCGACACTTCGGCTCCGCCGGCTGTCATCAAAACGGTTCAGTCGCCGACAGTCGCCGATCTGCACTTCCGCGGGTTCTCTGCGACGGATAAAACGACTTACCCGTATTGGACGTTCGACTACAATCAGGTTTCTCCGACGCCGGATGAACTGTATGCCTATCAGTCCGGCAGCTTCACTCGTTACGGGGACGTAAGCCCCTTGCTGGACGAGCAAGATAATCGTTCGGTCGTCATGCATTACGGCGATGAGCTGTCTCTTCAATTCGATTACGAGCCGCCTGCAGCGGAAATGGAGTGCAGCTACATTCTCTCTGGCGCGGTCTGGTACAAGTCGGCGAAGGAAGCCTTCGGACGCACCGTCGACCCGTTGCCGTTCGCGGGCATGGACAGTTATCCTTACGCGGCTCCCGCCGACTTCCCGGAACAAGCTTACGCTCGGGAATGGAATACCCGCACCTACGCCAGCCGAGGTGGACCGGGCCACACGATCACACAATCCTATTCCGCGGCGACAGTGGAAGGCACGAATAATGTCGGCGGTCTGGCGGGTCAGCTCCTGAACAAGGATATAGTCGATTCCTATGCGACCGGGAATGTGAGCGGCAGTTATAATGTCGGCGGTCTGGCGGGGAGCAGCGAAGGGAGCGCCAGTGTCACTCATTCCTATGCAAGCGGATCTGTAACGGATGGATCCAATGCCGGCGGCCTGATCGGACTGAACACCGGGACCGTCACGGCCAGCTTCTATGATACGGACACAACAGGTCAGACGGACACTGAAAAAGGACAGCCCAAATCGACCGACGATATGAAGACTATGGCGACCTTCACCGATGCGGGGTGGGATTTCAGCAGTGGTGCGCCTGTATGGACGATTGATGAAGCCGCGCCGGTTTCCTATCCGTATTTTCCCTGGCAGAACAATCGCGGAGACTCCGGGACAGAGCCTGACGCGGCGGCTTTTGCCGGCGGCAGCGGGACGCAGGGCGACCCGTGGATTATTACCACGCCAGAGCAGCTTGATCTTGTCCGCAACTATTTGAACGGCGATGGCATTGGCAAGTACTTCAGGGTGGGGAACGATATCGATTTGATGCCCTATCTGTCATCTGGCGGCGCCGGATATGACAAGTGGGGGGATGAGGGCTGGCTGCCAATCGGCGGCAATACGGGTCAGTTCCTGGGATACTTCGATGGGGGAGGTCACACGATCTCCGGCCTTGCGATCGACCGTCCGACGACCGATTTCGCAGGCCTCTTTGGATTTGTCGGTACAACAGGCATACTCTCCCATGTTCGCTTGCAGTCAGTCGACGTTACGGGCAGAAATTATGTCGGCGGTCTGGCCGGCGAAGCGATCGGACCGGTCGATCATTCTTCTACGACGGGCAGTGTAACGGGCAGCATGTATACGGGCGGATTGGTCGGCTCGCATCTGGAGCCTTCCGGCGGAGGAAGGGCAACCCCGTTTGTGTTTACTTCAGACAGCGAAGGCAACTACCATTTTGTCAAAAAGCTGGGACTGCGGCTTGAACGCTATGGCACCGACTACATGCAACCGAACGATTATGCGCAATTGGATCCGGAGCTTCTCCAGTCCCGGGATGGAGCCTATCGTCTCAGTATCAATAATGAATTCAATGAAATTCCTTATCTGGACCGGGTGTCGCTGCTGACATTCGACCATGAGCCGGGATACATGACGGCGCTCTCCTTGCTGCAAGCGGATCAGGAAGAGAATGAGGATGCCTTCATCAAGTTGGTCAGCACGAGCCCTCGTCCTGCTGTTTCGGTCCAAGACCTGTCGGGGCATGACTATACGGAGGCGATGTCGTCCCGGGAGAATAACGAGTGGACCTCTGTGGGCGACAAGACGACTGGCTACTATCATCCAATAGAGATCGACCTCGGCGATTTATCTGATGCTGAGCATATCTACCTGCTGCTGGAAGGTATGGTCGACAATCAACTGCTCGCGGAAGATGGGATGTACGACAGCCAGTCTGATCTTGGCGCGCTGAAGCGCATGGTGCAGGTGCCTGACGAGAATGGTGATTGGGTGGATGCCTATTCGCCTGAAGAGCTTCTTGCGCCTGCGAACCTGCCGTCTCTCCGCTACCTGGATTTGACCGACAAGTTCGCGGGCAACGATTACCGGGTAAAAGTCGGCTTCAGCTATGCGATGTGGAATTATATCGCGGTGGACACCTCTGCGACGCCGACTGCGGTCAAGACCGTTCAGTCGCCGACGGCGGCAGATTTGCACTTCCGCGGTTTCTCTGCGTCGGACAAGACGTCTCACCCGTACTGGACCTATGACTACAGCCAGGTCTCCCCGATACCGGATGAACAGTACGCTTACCAGTCGGGAAGCTTCACTCGTTACGGGGACGTGGCTCTCCTGCTGCAGGGACAAGACGATCGCTCCGTCGTTATGCGTTCAGGCGATGAGCTATCGCTTGCCTTTGACTATGCGCAACCTGAATCGGGATTGGAGCGCAGCTTCGTTCTGTCTGGCGCTGTCTGGTACAAGCACGCCAAGGAGCCTGATGGAAGCAGCGTTGATCCATTGCCGTTCGCGGGCATGGACAGTTATCCTTACGCTGATCCTGCCGACTTCCCGGAACAAGACTACGCGCGTGAATGGAATACCCGTACTTTCGCTGTCCGCACGGGGCCGGGCCATACGATATCGGAATCGTATTCTGCCGCGCAGGTGACAGGCACTTCTTATGTCGGCGGTTTGGTCGGCCAGCTCTTGAACAAGAATACAATCGATTCCTACGCGACCGGCCATGTAAGCGGCAATGCCAATGTCGGCGGTCTGGCGGGCAGTAATGAAGGTAGCGGCAGGATCAACAGTTCCTACGCGACCGGCAGTGTGAGCGGTACTGCCAATGTTGGCGGTCTGGTAGGGCTGAATACCGGAACGGTTGCTGACAGCTTCTACGACATGGACACCACAGGCCAGTCCGACACGGGCAAGGGGGAGCCGAAATCGACCGCTCAAATGAAAGAGAAGTCGACTTTCCCGGTTGTAAGCTGGATATTCGACGGCACTCCGATCTGGGCGATCGATCCGAACGATCAGACTACGAATGCCAGCCGCGCTGCTTATCCTTACTTCCCGTGGCAGACGGAGGACGCAGACCAGGCGATGCCGCTGTTCACCGGAGACTATCCGACTGCCGGGAATGTCGGCTCGAACGGTCTTGATTTGAAGGTTCAAACGGACGAAGCGGCCACGGCCTGGTACGTCGTTGTGCCGGTTGCCGCGGACCGACCGACGGCCGCGCAGATCAAGGCAGGTACGGATGCCGATGGCGCCGAGCCTGTCGTCGTTGGCAACATGTCGCTGACGGCTCAGACGGTACAGACAGTATCCGTCGCCGGTCTGGCTGAAGATACGGCATATGCGATCTATGTTGTGAGCGAAGATATCGCTGGCAATTTGCAGTCCGACGCGCGCGTGGCGACGGTCACAGCTCGTACGGCGGCAGCAGAGCTATCCGGCATCCGTCTGGATCCCGCAGGAGATCATGGCTTCGACCCGGTGGCGGAAGGTTACTTGGCGCCGATACCGTATGCGGTCACGGTAAATAACACTGGCACCGGGGAGACCGGGGCGTTGACGGTTGCCCTGACCGGCGAGCAAGCGGCCGCGTTTGCACTGTCGAAGACATCGTTCGACAGTATAGCGGCGGAAGGCGCCGACAGCTTCTCTGTTGTGCCGAAGACAGGCTTGTCTGCGGGGAGTTACTCGGCGACGGTCACCGTATCGGGAGACAGCATAACATCGCGAAGCTTCACAGTCAGCTTGGTGGTACATGACGCCTCGCTGCCGACGACGGCGAATGCCGGAAACAACAGCATCAACGCCAGCCCAAGCTCCCTGGTATTGGGCGGTTCGGCAACGCTGACGGCGACGGGAGACCGGCAGTCGGTATCGGGCGTGGTTTATGGCGACGAGAAGTACGTTCCGGTAAGCTGGAGCTCGACGGAAAGCGGCAAATCCGGCACGTTCACCGTAAGCGGAAGCGTCTATACATCGCTCTACACGCCATCGGCGGCCGGAAGCTATACGATTACGGTAACCTTCGGCAAGCTCGTCTGGTCGGCAGATGAGGGCTGGGTTGCGGTCGATGCTCCAGCTTCGAAGACAACTTCCGTAACGGTTGGCAGCGGCTCCGGTTCGCCATCCGGCGGCGGCGGAGAGGAAGGCGGTGAGCCGCCCTCGACGGTTGCGAATGGCGATGCCGTCATCGTTCTGGTTAACGGCAAATCCGAAAACGCGGGAACGGCAACCAGGAGCACGCGCAACAATCAGTCCATGCTGACGATCCATGTGGATGAGGAGAAGCTGAACGACAGACTTGCGGCAGCGGGTAAAGGCGCGGTCGTAACCGTTCCGGTCGGCGAAGGCGCGGATGTCGTCGTGGGCGAATGGAACGGTCGAATGATCAAGAACATGGAAAATCATGACGCGGTGCTGGAAATCAAGACGGACAAAGCGACGTACACGATTCCTGCGCAGCAAATCAATATCGGCGCCATTTCCGCGCAAGTTGGTCAATCGATCGCTCTGGAAGAGATCGCGGTGCGGATCGAAATTTCCGTCACACCGGCAGAACAGGCGGCCATTGTTGACAACGCGGCAGCGAAGGGGATGCTCTCCATCGTCGTTCCGCCGCTCGACTTTACGGTAACTGCGGTGTACGGCGACACAATCGTCGACGTGTCGAAGTTTACCGCTTACGTGGAGCGTACCGTCGCGATTCCGGACGGCGTTGACCCGGCCCGGATTACGACAGGCGTTGTGGTTGATCCGGATGGCACGGTGCGCCATGTGCCGACGAAGGTGGAGAACATCGACGGCAAGTATTATGCGGTCATCAACAGCTTGACGAACAGCCCCTATGCCGTCGTCTGGCATCCGCTGACATTCAGCGATGTGGCGACGCATTGGGCGAAGGATGCCGTCAACGACATGGGCTCGCGGATGGTCATCGAAGGAACGGGCGACGGTCTGTTCAGCCCTGACCGGGACATCACCCGGGCCGAATTTGCGGCAATTATCGTTCGCGGTCTGGGGCTGAAGCTGGAGGGCTCTGCTACTTTCTCGGACGTGAAAGCGACAGATTGGTACAACAGCGCCATTCAAACCGCATATACCTACGGCCTGATCGAAGGGTATAGCGACGGAACGTTCCGGCCGAATGACAAGCTCACGCGCGAACAGGCGATGACGATCATTGCCAGAGCGATGAAGCTGACAGGGCTGCAGGACAAGCTCTCCGCGCAATCGGCGGAACATACGCTTCAAGCGTTCGGAGATGCGACTGCGGTAGCGGCCTGGGCGCAGGACGGCGTTGCCGACACCGTGCAAGCGGGCATCGTATCGGGCAGAAGCGCGGATACGCTGGCGCCGCAGGGCTACATGACCCGCGCCGAAGTGGCGGCAATGATTCAACGGCTGCTGAAGCAATCGGGATTGATCTGAAACAAACGTTCATCAGGTCGTACTTCCCATGTACTGGCGGAGGAATCGTTGATGGGGCAGTCACGATTCTTTAAACCCATGTGGAGCGCTGTGTGTCGCTGGTGAGGGATTCTTGAATCATGAAACTACGATCCAAAAATCGTAGAAAATTGCATATTTTTTCGCTGACGGGTTTTCCTATAATAGGGTAAACTCGTTTTTTTCTATAAATAACGCCCCCCAAGGAGCTGCTTGTATGACTGCCCCGACGATCGAATTGAGCCGTTTGGACCGCTATACGTTCCGAGAAGCGACGGAGTTGTGGAACAAAGGGTTCGAAGGCTATTTTAATCCGATGTACCGCACGCTTGGCCGGCACCTAGATTATTTGGCGGCTACTGGCATTAGCCCCGAGTTATCGATCGTAGCCGTCGTAGACGGTCAGCCGGCGGGATTTGTTCTTACCGCTTTGCGTACGATCGAGGGCCGGAAGACGGCGTGGAACGGGGGCACTGGGATCGCACCTGAATACCGTGGAATGGGCGTAGGGAAGGTGATGATGAACGAGGCCGTACGCATTTACCGCGAACAGCAAGTGTCGGCCGCCTATCTCGAAGCAATATTTGAGAACGATCGAGCAGTCGCGCTTTACCGGAGCTGCGGATTTCAGGCTGTGGACCGGCTGTTCTGCTATCGCATGCAGCCGTCCGAGCGCCTGCGGTTCGGTACAGACAACCCGTACGGTTACAGGACAGCCCGGGTTTTGCCGAGGGAGGTGTCTGAACTGTCTTATTACCGCGCCCATACTGCATGGTGTTCACAATGGCCCAATGTGAGTGAAGCCATGCTGGTGTTGGACCGGCAAGACGAGATCGCGGGTTATTCGTTGCTGAAGAGTATTTATGCCGACGACGGCAAGCTGGTCGAGGTCAAGCTGCTTCAGGCAGAAGCGGATCCCTGCCGGACTGACGGTATTGATGCCGTCAGGTTTCTGCTCGCCGAACTGTACGCGCAAGACGAAGCCGATCTGATCCGCAGCGCCGAGAACATCCCTGCTTCCAGCTTGATCCTGACTCGTCTGCTGCGGGATGCGGGGTTCGAAACCAGTCTGGATCAAAACTTGATGGAGCTGGATCTGTCGGCGCCTTAAACCTGACGCAGCCCACGCAGGCTAACAATGTCAACCGGGAAATGCTGCTGCAAAATAGAATCTCAATAGAAGGGAAGTGCTCGCAAGCATGTCCGACATAAAAATCACGCACATCGAAACCATCTGCCTGACCAGAATGCATGAACCGGAAATCCAATGGTATACCTCGAATTATCGTACGATCAAAGCTGAAGGCGCAATCGTCGTCATCCATACAGACGCGGGAATAACAGGCATCGGGGAAGCTTGCGCCTACGGCGTCCCTGGGTTAATTCGCGATGTCGTGAGAAAAGTAGAGCCTTTATTCACCGGCCGTGATCCGCGCGACCCCGAAATCGTGCTGCATCCCAACGGGAAATCATGGGCATATGATTGCGCCATCGCCGGCATCGATTGCGCGATTTGGGACCTCCGCGGGAAACTGGCGGGCAAGCCGGTGGCGGAACTGCTCTCTCCCAAACCGCAGAAGAAAGTGCAACTCTATGCCTCCGGCGGGTGCAGCTACGATTGGAGAGAGAATCCGGAGCAACTGATCGAAGAAGCTTTGTCGTACATGAAGGAAGGATACAAGGTATTCAAGTTCCGGATTGGCACATACTGGGCTTGGGACGGCGTGACGGCGGACCGCTTTCTCGGCCTGGTTCAGGAGCTGTCCCGGGAGGTCGGTGGCCGGATGGAGCTTGCAATTGACGGCAACCAGCGCTTGACCGAAGCAGAGGCACTCAAGGTCGGCAAGGGTCTCGACCGGATCGGCGGGTTCAGATGGTTTGAGGAACCGATTCCGATGGCCGACGTCGCCGGGTACGCCAGACTGAATGCTGCGCTCGATACGATCGTCTCCGGAGGAGAACAGTACACGACAGTAGAGCAGTTCATTCCGTACATGGAACGGAAAGCTTATTCACTGATCCAGCAGGATGCCGGGATCTGCGGAATTACGGCAGGACTGCAGATCGCCCGGTTCGGAGAGTCTTTCGGTGTTCCGACGATTCCGCATAATTGGCACAACGGCGTTATGGCCATGGCGAACGCGCATATGGTGGCCGCCCTTCCGAATCCGATCCTGGTAGAATTGTGCCGCATTCAGGGTCCGCTGCAGTGGGGGATTGTCAAGGAAATGCCGATCATTCGCGACGGTTGGCTGGAGCTGCCAGACAAGCCTGGACTGGGTGTAGAGCTGGCGGACGACGCATCGTCTAAATTCCCCTTTGTGGAAGGAAACTATTACGTTACGGTCGAGAGGTGAAAGTGTTGAATGTTATGGACAACGCTTCGAATGACGTATCGAAGGAACTGATGGATCAATTGCTTAAAATTAGCGTGTGTACTGTCACCGCCACGCTTCAGGAGTTGGGTTTCCGCAATACATATATGTTGAATTTGCGTGGACTTGCTTTTCCCGAGTCGAAAATAAGGACGGTCGGCCGGGCTGTCACGCTGAGGTTCATTCCGCTGCGGGAAGATTTGGTGAAGGAGCAGTACGATCAACTCGCTCACTCCCCGCACCGGACGGCACTTGAATCAGTCCGCGAAGGCGACATGCTCGTCATCGACACGGGGGGCTGTATCGAAACCGGTGTCGTCGGCGACATTTTTACCCGCAGGATCAAGGTGCTTGGCGGTCAAGCCATCATCGTGGACGGGTGCGTTCGCGATTTAGAGCGGATAGCCAAACTCGATGTGCCTTTATTTGCAAGAGGGGTGCACGGAGGGGCGATACCCCGGGCGCTTATGTCTGTCGATTACAATCGGCCGATCCAGTGCGGCGGCGTGGCAGTCATCCCTGGCGATGTCATTTTGGCGGACCGCGACGGAGTCGTAGTCATTCCTCCTCGGACGGTAGCTGAAATCGTACGCATCGCAGGTGATCATGATGATCTGGAAGAAATGTGGATCCGCATGAAGCTGGATGAAGGAGCTTCGCTTCACACTCATTACCCGCCTGATGAAGAGGCCCGCAAAGAATACGAAATTTGGAAGCAAAACTACTTGAGGAACCGAAAATAGCGTTGAGGTAAGGGGAATAAGACATGCAATACCGTAAACTTGGTGCGACAGGACTGAAAGTATCAGTGCTCGGTTTCGGAGCGGCATCACTCGGAGATGTCTACCAAAAGGTAGAAGAGAAGGAAGGCATCCGTGCCGTTCATGCGGCTGTCGATGCGGGGATCAACCTGTTCGACGTCGCCCCATTATACGGATACACCAGGGCCGAAGCCGTCTTGGGCAAAGCGCTCCAGTCGGTCCCGCGGGACAAAATCGTTCTAGCCACGAAAGCCGGACGATACGGCCAGGATAACTTCGATTTTTCGCCGGCCCGCATCCGATCGAGTTTGGAAGAGAGTCTCCAAAGGCTGAATACGGATTATGCCGACATTTTTCATCTTCACGACGTGGAGTTCACGCCGCTTGGACCGCTGATCCACGAATCGATTCCGACCTTGAGGAAGCTGAAAGAAGAAGGGAAGATCCGTTATTACGGCATCGCCGGTTTGCCTCTCCGCATCTTTACCGAGGTCGCCGGGCAAATGCATTTGGATACTATTCTCTCATATTGTCGTTACTCGCTCAATGACAACTCTTTGCTGAAAATCATCCCCTTTCTGCAGCAACGGAACATCGGAATCATCAACGCATCGCCTTTATCAATGGGACTGCTTACGATGAGAGGAGTGCCGTCCTGGCACCCCGCTACCGCCGAAATCCGGGAAGTCTGTCGGATGGCAGCGGAGCTCTGCCAGCGGGGTGGCGCCGATATTGCCAAGCTTGCTGTTCAATGGTCAGTTTCAAACCCGGACATTCCGACGACCTTGGTTGGTACAGCGAATCCCAATAAAATTATTAGAAATGTGCAATGGGTGGAGGAACCAATCGACCGGCAGTTGCTGCAGCGCGTGCTGGACATTTTAAAGCCGGTTCAAAACCGGACATGGCCTTCCGGTTTGCCGGAAAACAACGATTGACGGGAGGAGAACCTCACGACGCCACTGATTCCTTCGGATGAGATGGCGGAGCCTTGGTTGCGGGGTAATCAATAATTATTGTTTCCAAAGCAGCCCTCCATAGTTATAGTCCGATTGAGCGGCGCATTAGCTGCCTTATCGGGCTTTTTTGTTGCATCTTTTAAGAATTCATTAAGACTGCGAAGTGGATATTTATGGTATAATCCCGGAACGAGAGTAGAATCGCGGTACCCGTAAATAGAAGGCGCTTAAGCACAACAAAGGTAATTTGGAGGAAAATTATATGAATTCACGCAAGCAAAAACGGCAGTTTTTGGTGGCGCTCCTGTCTGTTGTCCTCGTGCTCGGCATGTTTCCGACTATGGGGGTGGGGATAGCAAGCGTGGCGGCGTCTCCAAGCTTGACGACGGTGGATTTGGTCAGCGGAATGACGGCCCCGGTCAAAGTGGTTCAGATCGCAGCAGGCCGGAACAATTCCATCGCCTTGAAATCGGATGGTACGGTCATCGCATGGGGGGACAATATCGACACTTGGGCGAAACCGCCCGAAGGGCTAAAAGACGTGGTCGAAATTTATGCCAAAAACACCGCTTTTCTGGCGCGAAAATCAAACGGCACAATAGTGGCATGGGGAAGCAATGACGTGGGCGAAACAAACGTGCCTGCGGGTCTGTACAATGTCATCTCCGTGGCGACAGCCGGGCATCACACGATGGCGGTAGCCGAATCATCCATCATCAGCGGCGCCGGTGAGGTAATCGCATGGGGGCTCAATGGGGACGGACAAGCGGTTGTGCCGGCAGCAGCGAAATCTGGTGTCAAGAAGGTAGCGGCAGGCACTTATTATTCGATGGCGTTAAAGCTTTCCGGCACGGTCGTCGATTGGGGATCCAACGGGCCCGGTGCGACGAGTATGCCTGCGGGATTGTCCGGCGTGGTGGATATTGATGCCGGATCCTTATATGCTTTGGCTTTGAAGTCGGACGGCACCGTGGTCGCCTGGGGGCAGGAATACAACGGGAACAGAATTCTCGATGTGGCCGGGCTGACCGATGTCGTCGACATATCTGCCAATAGTACGCATGCCTTGGCGTTGAAGCGGAATGGTACGGTCGTCGGCTGGGGAGATGATTATCGCGGTAAAGCAACCCCTCCTGTCGGTCTGAAGGATGTTGTGGCGGTATCGGCAGGCGTAGAACATTCTTTGGCCTTGAAGAGCGACGGTACCGTCGTGAGTTGGGGGTCGCAAACCTCTGTGCCCGGCAGCAACAAATTAAGCGCTTTGACGATTGCGGAAGGCGCGCCAGACACAGCGTTTAAGCCATCCGATACTTCCTACCACTATGACATCGCTCCGGAGGCGTCAAGCGTTCATATTCAGGCCACCTTGCAAGACGCCGCGTATTCCGCGCTGTATATTAACGACCAGTTGCAAACAAGCGGTTCGACGGTTACGGTGCCGGTTCCCGCGACCGGCACGGAAATCAAGGTTCGCGTAGAGCCGTATATGAATGTGAAGGCGTCCCAAACCTATACACTGACGATATCGCGTGACCGCGCGGCGCCCGTGATCGATATTTCACCGAGCGGCGGCGGGGCGCCGGTCAGATCGATCAACACCCTGGTGACGATTACGGATGCGACGAGCGGCTTGAATGAAGCTGCGCTCGAATACGTATGGTCGCAAGCGGCTTCCGCTCCAGTTGGCGGATGGACGCGGCTTTCGCTGCTGGATTCGCGATATGCGAATTTAACGCATACGGGTGTGGATGGAAATTGGTATTTGTATGTACGGGGCGAGGATAATGCAGGGAATGGGGCGAACGCGTCAGCGGGACCTTATCTGATTGATAACACAGCGCCTGTGGTGAACATGACGGTGGAGACGGCGGACGGCAACGGCTATACGAGCGGTGATTGGACCAACCAGGACGTCAAAGTAACCGCCGAAGCATCAGACGCGCATACCGCCATAGCCCTATTCAGATATTCGCTCGATGCCGGCCAGACATGGACGGAATTTACAGCTGATTCAGGTTCTTTTTCATTAACCGTCTCCGGCACTTATACGGTAATCGTTCAGGCATCCGATACGATAGGCAATGTGAAGGCAGCCAATTGCATTGTAAACATCAGCAAAGGTGTCCCCAAACTGACGCCGACGATGTCGAAGTTGAAGCCGGACGGTTCGGATGGCGATCCATATACGGGTGGCGATTGGACAAATCAAAGCGTAAGGGTAGGACTTTCAGCGGAACCCGCGACCCAGCCGATCGATCGCGTAGAATGGAGCTTGAATGGAGTCGATGTGTTAGACTATTTCATTAATTCGATGGGCTACAGTATTACAACCGTGATCCCTACTGATGGGATTAATGTCATCGAGTTCAAGGTTTTTGTGGTCGGCACAGCCGACAGTGTCTTGACGGTTTCGCTTCCGATCAATGTAGATAAGACGAAGCCGACGGTGGCGTTCTCTCCGAACGGCAACTCCACATCGGAGCGCGACACCTCGGTGACGGCGTCCGTATACGATAACCTCAGCGGTCTCGTAGAATCTACGCTGGAATATGTGTGGACACAGGAGCCGACAGACATCCCGTCGGATGGTTGGCAGCCGTTGAACAATCACGGCATATTGACGTTGGCAGGCGTGACCGGCGAATGGTATTTGCGCGTCCGCGGGAAGGACATGGCAGGCAATGAGGTGAATGAGCGGTCCAACGCCTTTGAAATGAACCATTCGGAGCTGAATAGCACGATTAGCCCGAATACAGGCAGCTTTGACAAGAACGCAACGAAACAAGCGGATGTGATGACGATGTTGTCGCTGAAGGGCAATACGTTGGACGCGATCCGCAACGGATCGGATGCGCTCACGCCGGATGAGGATTATACGGTTGCGGGCAATACGGCGATCATCAACAAGAGCTACCTGGCCGCGCAGCCGGTCGGCAGCACAAGTTTGACGTTCGACTTCAGCGGCGGAGCGGATGAGACGCTGACCATTGCCGTTGAAGATACGACTGTCGTCGAGCCTCCGGAGATCGTCGGCCCGACAACAATGCTGTTGACAGAGGGATACAGCGCGACTTCGACCGTGTCATACGCTATTACGGGGACGGCGCCGGTAACGGTAAGCAAAACCGCAGGCGACAGCAAGATCACTTGGAACGGGACAACGAAGACGCTGGATATTGCGACAGGATTGACTGAAGGCAGTTATCCGGTCACGCTGACCGCCAGCAATGGCGTCGCTGCGGATGCCGAGCTTCATTTCACGTTGACCGTCCAAGCGGCGGCTCCCGGCGGCACCGACCCGGACGATTCGGCTTCAGGCGGCAACAGCGACGATCCGGGCACTCCGGTCGCAGGCGGCAGCGGTACGGCTAACAGTGTCATTTCTATCGATAAACAACTCCATATGCCGACCGTGGCAACCATGAATGTTCCCGGCACGGTGAAGGATGGCGTTCTCTCCGCGACCATTACCGAACAGATGGTGAAGGATACGATCAAGGCGGCACAGGATGCGGCGCGGAAGTCCGGCGAGACCGCTGACGGGATTGCCGTAGCGTTCAGCGTTACAAGCAATGACAGCTATTCCGACTTGAATATCCTGCTCGAGCCGGAAGCGATTGACCGTCTGGAGGAGGCGGGGGTGAGATATGTCAGGATCGGCTCGAATGTGCTGGATCTCACCTTCGATACCCATGCCATCGTCGAAATGAATGAGCAGTCAAACGGTGCGGTTACCGTCTCGGCCGGGGCGCAGACCAAGCTGTCCGCGGCGGCGAAGCGTCTGATCGGCGCTCGCCCGGTGTTCAATATCCTTGTGGGCTACCGGAAGGACGATCGTGTCGAATATGTTACCAATTTCGGCAAGGGCGTTGTCGTGCTTGGCATCGCCTACGATGCCGCGGACGAGGAAAAGCCCGCAAACCTGATCGGCGTATATGTCGACAGCAACGGCAATCCGCAGCTGCTCGATGACTCCAGCTACGACGATGGCAGACTGAGCTTCAGCAGAAGCAGCCTGTCTACCTATGGAGTTGGCTACAAGGTTTCTGCACCGGCGTTTACCGACACGGTGAAGCATTGGGCGAAGATCAGCATTGATTTTGTCGCCGGCCGGAATCTGATCAGCGGTACAAGCGCGACGACCTTTGCGCCCGACATCGCCATCACCCGCGCCGATTTCCTTATGGCGCTCGGCAGACTCTCCGGCGCAGATGTGAGCGGCTACCGGGCCGGCAGCTTCACGGATGTAGAAGCCGGCGATCCTGCCATGCCTTATATCGAATGGGCGGTCAAGCAAGGGATCGTTCAGGGGATCGGAGGCGGCATGTTTGGCCCGGCGCTTTTCAGCACCCGCCAGGATATGGCGGTTATGATGCAGAACTACGTCAAGGCCACCGGCTATAAGATGCCCGTGTCCGTTGCGACAGTTGCCTTCTCGGACGATGCGAAGATTGCCGCTTACGCCAAGGGTGCGGTAACCGCCATCCAGCAGGCAGGCATCATGCGGGGCAAGGGAGATAACCTCTTCGACCCGCAGGGCAACGCTACCCGTGCCGAGGCTTCGACGATCCTGCGCCTGTTCGCAGAACTTGTTATCGACGGATAAGCCGAACGATGACAATTTCCGAAGCGATGCAATTTATGAACATTTTTGCGGAAAAAGCTTTATAATAAACCATGAACAGGCCCATATCACTCATGACATTCAGGGAGCTATTTCATGGCAAGCATCAGGTCTCAATCGGCTGTATCGGATACAGGCGAATTCAAATCCATCATCTATTGGTGCATATCCGCAGGTATTGGCGGCTTGCTGTTCCGTGCTCCGTTCGCAAGTGCGCTCTTTAATGGAAATCTGTTTATTTATGATCGAGCCGTATTATCGTACATGAGCCTGGCCGCAGTGCTGCTGATTCTGCTGTCCATTTATTTCCTGTACCATTGGAAGCCGCAAGGGCATCAAGGAATTCTGAGCATTGCGGTATGGAGCATCCCCTTGACCTATTGGATCTCGAGCATCCAGGCCGTTTCCAGATATTCGGCCGAGAGATCATTGCTTCTATATATAACGTTCGCCGTGATGTTCCTGATCGGACTGTACTTTTACAGAAATGCTTCTATCTCGCGCGTCTTCCGAATTCCTTTGCTGCTATCCTGTCCGGTTATCGTGTTCTTCGGATTTATGAACTGGTTCGGAGATGCTTCGCTGTTCGGTTTGATCCAGTATGCCAACCCCGACAATGCGCTTGTATACAGCGAGGCCGTACTGGGAGAGAGGCTCACATCGGTTTTTCGATATGCAAACACTTATGCGGCCTTCCTGATCGCTTTTCTGTTCCTGTTTCTTCATGTGCTGACCTCTTCGCAGCGGCGGCTTGCGATTGCCGGGGCGGGCTTTATGCTGATACCCGTCATTCTCTCTATCCTGTTGACCTTGTCTCGCAGCGGTCTGGTCATGATGCCGCTTGTTTTCCTGATCATTATGCTGTTCCTCCCCGTTGGCAGACAGATCGCCTGGTTTATCCACCTGGCGGCCGCTGCCATTTTGTCGCTTCTTGTTCTGCGGGAATTGACGAGCATCGGTTCATCCCTGAGAGAGCAATTCCATGCAGGCCTGAATGCTCGGGGATGGGCTGTTTTGCTGCTCATTTCTTTGCTCGGGGCCGGCGCTTGCATGCTGGTGCAGCGTTACGTGGCGCCGTGGTTGAACCGGGCTCGGCTGATCGGGAAGTATGGCCAATACAAATATGCCTCGTTTCTGCTTCCGTTGGCGCTGCTGTTTTTTGGAGCGTTGCTGCTGTACATGCTGTCAAGCAGCGCCGGATTTGTCAGTCTGCTGCCGGACTCCGTTCGTCAGCGCCTGGAATCGATCGACATGAACCAGCACAGTGTGCTGGAGCGAGCATCCTTCTATAAGGATGCATGGCGCATATTCCTGGATTATCCGGTATTCGGGACGGGCGGAGGCGGCTGGGCGGCAATCTATGAGAAGTATCAGAGCAATCCCTACATCAGCACCGAGCTGCATAGCTACTTCCTGCAGTCGCTGGTGCAGACCGGCGTATTCGGCATGCTCGTCTGGCTGGCTTTTCTCGGCTGCATCCTCTGCCGCTTCATTCGCCAATACGCCGGCAGGGAGCGGGCGATCCGCGATCATCAGCTTTTCTTTTTTATCCCGACGGTTTCCCTGCTTATGCTCAGTGCGATCGATTTCAACATGAGTTATGCCTACCTTGAGGCACTGATGTTTCTCTGCCTGGGAGGACTGGCCTCGTCGTTGCAGGATCGCGAGCCTGTTGCCGGCCAGCGTGGGCTGCCCGCCAGGCGGAGCTATTGGCGGTTCGCATACCCGTGCGCCACGTTCCTGCTCGGGATGCTCATCCTGGTCGTGTCCATCCGCTCATTGCAGGCCGACGACTTGTTCAAGGAGGCCATAGACCAAAACCGTGCGCAGCAGCCGTTGCAAAAGATCATGCTGCCGCTGCAGCAGGCTTTATCCCTGAGCCCTCACCATCGCGACTACATGCTGATGGGGATCGGGACGTGGAAGCAGGCTTATGCCGCATCGGGAGAAAATAAGCTTCAGGCCGAATACGAACGGCTATTGCACCGCTTCAACCAGGATGAACCCTATAATCGGCATGGAGTCGAGAAGCGATACGAGTATGCTTACGACAGGGGAGATTTCGAGCAGGCGATGGCCGAGCTTGAAGCGGGAATCGAGCTGTTTCCTTGGGATGTCTCGTTGTACGAAAGGGCGATGGCGCTTGGCCATTCTCTCGATCTTCAGGCGCAGGAGCAGGGACTTGAACAGCCAACGGACAAGCGTTATCGCGAGCGGATTCTGAAGCTGTACGACAAGGCGCTGCATCAAGCCGATCTGTTCCGGCAGCTTCCGGAAAGTCAGAGACCGACCAGGGGCTTTGATATTACCGAAACGATGAAGCAGATCGTCAATTCTGTTCGACAAAAAATGGAGTAAATTGGGTAATTTTAGTGCCCGTTGGCTGGAATATTACTCATAGGCATAGTAGAATGAGACAAACTGTCGAGAAAGGGGTGAAAAAGATGAACAAAACGTTACGGATGAAAATATCCGGCATGCTTGTCACAGTGATGCTTGGCTTGGCGCTTCTGCCCGTTGTCGCGTTCGCTGCCGGCCCGATTGTGCATTTCAAAGATATCGTATACAAGGCAGATGGGACGGTCACAGGCACTGTATACACGGACGAATATCCCGGGAATGAGACTCTGCCATTGCGAGCGTATTTTGTGCGAACAGATGACAGTCAAGTTCGTATTGGTGTGACGTCCTCTGTCTATACAATTACGAATGGGGTATATGAATATCACTTTCAGACTTCCCTCGCCGACACTATCTATAATAGATTCTTTCTCTATTACAGTCGTGACAGTATAAGCGAGACGGTCTATCGACAAGTTCCGCCGCCGGTAACTCCGCCTGATGACGATGATGATCTTCCTGTGGTCGTGCCGGAGACCCCTCCGACCAACACCATCGTTAACGGGGTTGTGGCTATGGGCAATCAGATACCCGCGGAGGCATTGACGAACGGGTATGAGGATCGTGACGCAGTCGATATCGCCACGAAAGAAGAGTTTGTTTCTCTGGAGGTGGCAGGTTTAGTCGAACCGGCAAGCAGGCCGGGAGCATCGATCATCATCTCCAACGATTATGGAACTTACGAGCTGCCTCTTCATCTGCTGGACTTTGCTTCCATGGCCGAGCAGTTGGGTGTCGACATTGCCGATCTGAATCTGGTGATTTCGATGAAGAAGGTTGACGGAGAACATGCGGAGTCGTTGTCCAGAGCCATTGACAAGCTGGGAGCGGAAGGGATCGCGGATGCCGTCGATTTCATCATCGCCTTCGAGGCGGATGGCAAGACGGTGGAGCTGAACGATTTCGGCTTTGAGTATGTCAAGCGTACGATGAAGTTGAATCAAGCGCCTTCCAAAACAGCTACTGTGGTGTGTTATGATCCGGCCAGCGGGGAACTGAGCTTCGTACCGAGCATTGTCGAGGGAGACGGAGCAACGTTCATGCGGCCGGGCAACAGCTATTATACGGTAGTACAGTTCGATAAGCCGTTCACGGATATCGGCGCTCATTGGGCCAGGGACGATATTGAACTGCTGGCGAACAAGCTCGTTGTAAGCGGCAAGACAGGAAGCCGCTTCGATGCGGACGGCAATCTGACGCGTGCCGAGTTTGTTGCGACGGTTGTTGGCGCCCTGGGGCTTAACGTTTCGAATTCCGACACTGCAAGCTTTAATGATGTGCGTCCGAATACGGCATATGCGGCAGAGATCCACACCGCTGTGCAAGCCGGTCTTATCGCCGGACATAAGGACGGTTCGTTCCGCCCCGATGCGCCGATTACGCGCGAAGAGCTGGTTGCGATTGTTTCCCGGGTTTTGGCGTTTGTCGGGAAAGATGTCGACTTGACCCCGGCGCAGCAATTGGCATTGCTGCGTCCATTTGCGGATGGCGACACAATTGCATGGGCCAAAGCGGAATTTGCCGAGCTGATTCATGAAGGCATCGTCAGCGGAAATGCGAACAGCACGCTCGCTCCTTCAAGAGCGGCTACGCGTGCCGAAGCGGCGGCGGTGCTGAAGCGTTTGTTAAGCAAGATCGGGTTTATCGAATAATGAATGCCGGCCATTCGAGCTGCAAAGAAAAAACGCCTGGAGACAGGCGTTTTTTCTTATCTTATAGGAATAAAAAGACAGTAACGAATCGCCAAATTGGTGGGAGAGGCGGTTGGTGGGGCAAAAACCCGGTTTTGTTCGGTAACCCGACTCGGCGCACCGCAGATTAGCGATGCCGCCGAGTCGCGATACCGCTCTCCAGGACCAGATCATCGATGTGAGCCTGCAGCTCGTTCCGGAATCGTGCCACGGCAAACCTCAGCGCGTTATCGCGGCACGCCGCAGCGGAGATCGCATGACCTTCCTGCTCGAAGATGCGTACAGCCTGTCTGATGGCGGCAGCCGACTGCTCCGCGAAGAACAGACCCGTCGGCTGCGCGTGATCAAGCCCGCGGATGGTTTCCAACAATCCGCCCCTTCCATAAGCAATGACCGGCGTCCCGCAAGCCTGGGCTTCCAGGGGCGTGATGCCGAAGTCCTCCTCGGCCGCATAGACGAAAGCCCGGGCCTTCTGCATATATTGCTTGACCTGGGCATGAGGCTGGTAACCGAGCAGAGTAATATTGCCCCTGGCCTTCGCCGCTTTCCTGTTCAGCTTCCCATAATCCGGCCCGTCGCCGATCACGATCAGCCGCTTGTCCGGCATCTGCGCGAAAGCATCGATGATCAGGTCCATCATCTTGTACGGAACCATCCGCGATACCGTCAGGTAATAATCGTCCTTGGCTTCGCATAAGGGGTAAGCCTGCACGTCTACCGGCGGGTAAATGACGGAGGCTTCGCGCCGATACGTTTTCCATACGCGCCTTCCAATATAATGAGAGTTGGCTATGAAAGCATCGACTCCATTGGCTGTCCGGGCGTCCCATATTCGCATTCGATGCAGCATCCATTTGACCGCCCAGCCTTTGATTCCGTTGCCAAGTCCCGCTTGCTGCAAGTATTGGTGCTGCAGATCCCAGGCATAACGAATCGGTGAGTGAATATAGCAGATGTGCAATTGATCGGGGCCGGTCAGTACGCCTTTGGCTACGGCATGCGAGCTGGACAGGATGAGGTCGTAGCCCGACAGATCAAATTGTTCAATCGCAAGCGGCATGAGCGGCAGGAAATGCCGGAATATGCGCTTGGCCAACGGAAGCTTCTGGATAAACGAAGTATGTACGGGCCTGTTATTCAGGAAGCTCCGCTCTGCATCGGGCAGGAAATCGACAATACTGAACAGATCTGCTTGCGGATATAGCCGGAGCAACTGCTCCAGCACGCGTTCCGAGCCGGCATAGGCAGCCAGCCAATCGTGAACGATGGCGATCTTCATGACAATACCTCCTGAATAACGGCGAACGTCTCCCGGGCACAGCGCTCCCAGGTGAAGGGCGCCGCATGAGCGATTCCTCGACGGCGAAGTCTCTCGGCCAATGCGGGCTCATCGATCACCCGTCGAATCTTCGCGGCAATATCCGCAGCGTCGGTCGGGTCGCAATAGAGGGCCGCGTCCCCGCATACTTCAGGCAAAGAAGCGGCATGCGAAACAATGACGGGACAGCCGCACGCCATCGCTTCCAGCGGCGGCAGGCCGAAGCCCTCGTACAACGAAGGAAATACGAAGCAAACGGCATGCTCATACAGCGTGCGCAATTCCCGATCGTCCACACGGCCTGCATAGCGGACAAGCGACGAGTCGGAGCCGGGCGCAGCCGCGTTCCGAACTGCAAACGAAGCATCGGCATATACCCTGGGGTCGACGGACCCGGCGATGATGGTCGTATACGAGAGCTCCTCCCGCACGGCACGCTCCAGCATTTGCAGATTTTTATGCGGATTCAAGCTGCCTACGGCAACAATAAACGGCATATCCGGCAATAATTTTTCTGCGAAAGCAGGGTCAACCTGCTGACGGTGAATATGATCGACTCCGAGCCCGATGACGCGGACGATCGATGGGGAGATTTTGCACCAATGCATTAACTGTTCCCGGGAATATTGGGACGGCGTAATAATTCGCAGCGCCGATTGTCCGGTAAGCCGGAACAACCATCGATATGCGAACCGGAAGGCGAACGAATAGCTGTACGGGACGGCAAAGACGCTGGCGTCATGAAGGGTAACGATTCGCCGCCGCTTCATGATCGGCGATGCGTTGCACAGATTGAGCAGCAGCCCGTCGCGCGCATACAGCGGCAATTCCAGTTGCTCCCATAGATGGCCTCTGAGATAACCGACCTGCTTCACCCGCATATGCTTTAACTCGATATCGGCGCGCTTGCCGCGCGGTACGAGCACAGTGAAGCGGATATCTTCTGCGTTCAACCCGCGATGCAGCAGCAGGTCCATGGCTTGCAGCAATTCGATGGCGTATCGCTGGACGCCGGTAAGCGTCTGCGTCAGAAACCGGGCATTAATGTAGAGATTTTTCATGCTCGACGCCGTCCCTCCCGTAATTGCGCGTATGATCCTCAAACCGGGAGGATGCGATGGCCAGCCCCAATATAAGGATGAAAGGCAGCATCTGCGAAGGCGTGAACAAACGGTGTTCGGTAAACGACGAGACGATGCAAACCCAGAAGGCGAGCCGCAGGGCGGAACGGACGGCTGAATCGGGCAGACGAATGATCGTTTTCCAAATCGAATGGAGAAGATAGATCAACATCAATAGACCGATCATGCCGGTTTCGGCCAATACGTGCAGGAAGCTGTGGTGAGCATGCCTGTCCGAATGAATCATCGTTTCAGGCTGGTTAAACATGAGCAGATGAGGCACGCCTTGCAGAGAAAACGGCAGATCGTCATAGCTTCCGAATCCGGTGCCCACGATAGGTGAATTCAGGAACAGAGAAATCGCCCGCGGCCACAGGTAGAAGGCTCTGACTACAACCGTATGGCCCCGCTCGATGGCGTCGAAGCGATAGCCGTCCGTTACGGCGGATTCCCCTTGCATATAATCGGAAGGGGAAGAATGGGTATACAACCACGCGAACAGCAGCGTCTGCGCTGCGATCATAACGATCACGACGGTCTTGGTGAATTTGCCTCTAAGCAACAGGACAATGACACAGGCGGCTGCAATGCCGATCGTACTGCCCCTTGAGTCGGTCGCGAACAGTCCGGCTATGTTAATCAAGGCGAGCGCGATGAACCGCCGCTCCCTGGTCCCGAGATATAAGCCGATTGTGAACGCCAGGATGACGGAGAGATAACCGCCAGCCGCATTGTGGGCCACGAACAGGAAGTGGTAAATGCCTTCCTCGCGGATGAAAATCGTATGACCGGTTCGATAATAAATGATCAGACACAGGGCATTCATTCCGGTCGCCCAATAGACAAAATAACGCAGGACCCGGACCATATCCACCCGGATGCGCTGCAGGGACAAGATGAGCAGGGGAGCGAAGGTGACGAATACATTGCCGTCTCTGCGATAGAAATCATAGCTGAACAGGGAATGGTAGTCATAGACCGCGGCACTTATGGCAAAATAGATCAGCATCGCACCCAGACTGACCAACACGGCGTGCAGAGGCCGATAATCGAACCACAACAGGGGAAGCAGGGGGATAAACAAAATCAATGCCGCACTGACAGGAAGCAAATTCGTCACGCTGAAAGCCAGACACAATAATAACTGGATGAACACGAGCTTTGTCATCGGGCGATGATCCTTGAGCAAACGTTCCATGGCAGCTTGTTTCTCCCCACGCAAGTAAGATGTCACTGTTCTCGAATAAACGGCACCGTCCTTGTAGGACGGCAAAGCTGTTTATTCTTGATATACGCTATATTAACACGGTATGATGAGTATATCATTCCTAAAAACTAGACTTGCGGAATATCTTGGGGGATCGGAATGAATCGGACAGATGCTTATGCCCAAACGAAATATGCAAGACCGGCCTATCGACTGGCAATCTATCATACGGTCAAGAGAACCCTGGATATTATTCTGTCGATTGCGGGTTTAATCCTTTGTCTCCCTCTGTTGGGGGCGATCGCCCTTATGATCAAGCTTGAAGCCCCCAGGGGGCCCGTTCTGTTCCGTCAAGTACGCAATGGGCGGGACGGGGCCCGGTTTACGCTGTTCAAATTCCGCTCCATGGTGCCGGACGCCGAACGATGGCTGCAAGCCGATCCGGCGCTTCTCCGCAAGTATCGGCAAGGCAATTATAAGCTGGAGCCGCACGAGGATCCCCGGATGACGAGGATCGGACGCTTCTTGCGCAAATACAGTCTGGACGAGCTGCCGCAATTGGCAAATGTGCTGCTGGGCGAGATGAGCCTGGTGGGACCCCGGCCTGTAATCGATGAGGAACTGCGGGAATACAAGGATCAGGCTTCGCTGTTCCTGTCCGTAAAGCCTGGTATTACCGGCTATTGGCAGGTGGCCGGCAGGAGCGCTGTCGGTTATCCGAAGCGCGTCCATATCGAGCTGCGCTATGTGCGCGAACAATCGACCTGGCTCGATATCAAAATATTGTTCCTGACCGTCAAGGTGGTTCTTCTGCGGAGGGGGGCTTATTAATAACCGGAGGAGACAGCATGAGCCAGGCTGAAGGCTGCTTGTTAACGATCGTTATCGCTGCGGCTCATCGCGCCACGGAGCTCGAGAAGCTGCTGGAATCCCTGGATTCCCTGCAGCAGGCGGACGATGTCGAGGTTATCGTTGTCGATCAGAATGCCGACGATCGGCTTGCTCGCGTGATTCGGCGTTTTACCGGCAGGTTCAACCTCCGTGCCTTGCGAATCGACGAATATCATGCCAACAAGGCGCGGAACTATGGCGCGGGTCAGGCGAACGGGGAGTGGCTGGCGTTTGCCGATGACGATTGCACCTATTTGGAGAACACGATAGATGCCATGAAGCGGGTTATCCGTACTTATAATCCGGACATTATCATAGGAAGCGTATGGGATTACGAGGGTCTTTATCTGTGCGGTGCAAGGAGAGGACACAGACGCTTACATGCCTACAATTTGTATGAGAACATGAGTGAAACAGCCTTGCTCATACGAAGAAGCCTGTTCCGTGAACTCGGCGGATTCGACCCTGACTTCGGCCCCGGCGGGAAGTATTATGCGGGAGAGGGAATTGAATTGTGCTATCGGGCGCTGGAGCGCAAGGCCGGGGCGGATGTGCTGCTGCTCTGCCATGACGACATCCGGGTACAGCATCCGAGGAAAATTCCTCCTTACACAGAGGCTGCGATTCATAAAGAAGTTCTGTACAGTTATGGAGTAGGCACTGTCTTCGGCCATTACCGGACAATCTGGTCATTCGCTCACATTCTGAAGTATATCGTCAAGTTTCTGATCAAGCTCGCGGTGTTCAAGCCGGCGCTCAGACGATATGCTGTCGCTTGCTTTAAAGGCTTCATGGCGGGCGTGTTGAAGAAAAAGGTGCCTTCGCGATGAAAAGGATCAATTATATAGGCTTTCAGGAGCAGGTAGGTTACGGCATCGCCTCGCAAGCATTGATCGAATCCTTGCGCACGGAGGGAGCGGAAGTGCCCGTTACCCGTCTGCTGCCGGGAGACGTTCATCAAGGCGGCCGACTCGTCGAAGAGGACGACCTGGGGAAGCTGGACGGCGTTGTCGTTCATACCGTCCCCGAATATTATCCCTACTGGGCCAAGCGCAGAAGAACCGTCTATCCATCCGTTCCGATCTGGGGTTATACCGCTTGGGAGACAGACCGGATCCCTCCGCACTGGCCGCAGCTGTTGAATGCGATGGACGGCATCTTCGTGCCTTGCAGGTGGAATAAGGAAGTATTCGAGCGCTGCGGCGTTACCGTTCCCGTGCGTGTATTGCCGCATGTGTCGGAGTTTCAGGGTCAAGTCGGCCAGAGCCGGCCTTCGGAACGGTTGTCGGATGCGATCGGAGAGACTGCCGGAAATTACGTCTTTTACAGCATCGGCGTGTGGAGCGAGCGGAAGGGAATTACGCTGCTGCTGCAAGCGTTTCTGGAAGAGTTCTCGCCTGCGGAAAACATAACCTTGATTGTGAAGACGGGCGATGTCGATTGGTCCAGCTACAGGAGCCGATGGAAGAGGTTCGGTCGGCGCGCGATGCGTTCTTCCGGGTCGAGCTTCGCGAAAATGATGAAAAGCCGCCCGGGCGCCAGAATTGTCCACATCGCAGAGGAGCTCTCGCCTGAGGACATCGCCTGGCTCCACGAGACAGGCGATTGTTACGTATCCTTCACCCGCGGCGAAGGATGGGGAATGGGCGCCTATGAGGCGGCTTGGTTCGGCAACTGCGTGGCGATAACCGGGTATGGCGGCCAGTTGGATTATTTGCCCGGCGAGTCAGCGTACCTGCTTCCTTATACGCTGGTTCCCGTCTCCACGGCTTATGGCCGTTCCTCCTATCGGCCGGACCAGCAGTGGGCGGAAGTCGACGTGCGGCAGGCGCGGTCCATCTTGCGCGGGATTGTTGCCGATGCCGAGCAATCGGGGGCAAGAGCCCGGCAGCTTCAGCAATATGTCGCCGAGCGCTTCGCACCGGGGAAAATTGCCGCTGCCTGTCTGGAGGTTTTCTGACATGAGCCGGATTCCGCGAACATTTCACTTCGTATTTGGCCTTCGCGAGCAGACAGAGCCGTTTCACTTGGCGCACTATATATGTCTGGCTTCGTGTCTCGAGGTGAATCGGCCGGATATCGTGATGTTTCATTACAGGCATATGCCTTATGGCCCCTGGTGGAACCGGATTAAGCAGCGGCTGCATTTGAACCGGATCGAGGAGGATGCCTTCATGGCTTCCTATCGATATAAGGATCCGGATATTGCTCCATTCCGCTATGCCCACTTGTCCGATATTACCCGGCTGCAGGTGCTGCTGGAATACGGAGGGGTGTATGCGGATATCGATACGATCTTCGTACGGCCCCTGCCGGACGATCTTTATGCCGAACCTTGTGTGATGGGGAAGGAACGGGTGGATTGGACGATGCCTGCTGCGCGCCAGGCCGGGGGCTCGCTCTGCAATGCCTTCATTATGGCGGAGCGCGGGTCATCCTTCGTCCGGGCTTGGCTGGATTCGATTTATGCAGAATTCGACGGGAGCTGGAGCGCTCACTCCACCTTCCTGCCCTATCGCTTAAGTCAGCAGCATCCGATGTCGATACGAATCGAGCCGGAGCGTTCTTTTTTCCATCTGGATTGGTCGCGTGAAGGCATCAGGCAGTTGTTCGAGCGAAGCGCGGAAGATCTGGAGGACGTCTATAATTTGCATCTCTGGAGCCATCTATGGTGGGACCGCAGCCGGACGGGCTTCACCTGCTTTCACGAAGGGCGGTTGACGCCCGCTTACATTGCCTATGCCCATACAACCTACAGCAAGCTCGCGAGAAGATTTCTGCCTCCGGATTTGGAGCTGGATGCGAAGGCTTATCGCCGCACAGTATGGCTGCAGCAGCTTGAGAACATAAGGCTTAAAATCGGACTGTAAAGGGGGAGCGAATATTGATTGCATCTGCCGTGAAGCAGTTGAATCATATGCGCGATGTGATTCGTGCGACTCCCGCGGAATTAAAGCCGAGCTTTCGGATGTGCCTGCTCGCGGTAGGCTGGCTTCCGATGATCGATTTGCTTATCGTATACGGGATGTATGTGCTCGCGATCACCCTGCAGGGCAATGAGCTGACCGTATGGGGGGTGACCATCGGGCCGCAGCACCTCCAGCTTATCGTCGGCGCGTTCTTCCTCCTGTCCGCGCTCAGGTCGTGGGCCGAGTACTTATCCGTACAGTGGACAAGGCGGTTCACCCAATCGTTCTTTCGTCAATATTCGCTTCGCTTGCTGCGGCAGTATATGTCTTTAAGCTGGCTAGACTTCACCTCCAAGACAAGGGCGGCCCGGCTGAAGCATCTGACGGCGACAGCCCTGGACAGCGCATATGCCTATCAAGTTGTATTCAACATGATAGGGTCGCTGATCAGCCTGGTCGTTCTATCCGTGACGGTCATAGTCGCGGCCCCTCGTCTGGCCCTGCTCGGCGGAGGGGGATTGATCGTGCTCGGTCTGGTCGTGCAGCGGGCCATGAAGAGCAAGATTGCACAAAGAACGTACGATCATGACTACTATGAGCGGCGCTTCTATGAGCGGCTGCAAGAAAATTTGAACATGTTCCGGGAAATTCGCATGTTCGACGTCCAGGAGGTTATGGCGCGCAAGGTGAAGGCCGATTTGAACAGGCTGAGCGAAGCCAAGCTGCACATGTCGATTATCCCTCAGCAATCCAGGCTTGTGCTCGAGTCGATCTTCATGCTGGTGGTCGGCGCCGGCATCTTGTTCCTGGTATCAAGCGATGGAACGAAATCGTCGGCCGAGCTGATCGCCGGTCTGGCTTCCTTCGTCGTTCTCTCGCGGAGAATGATTCCTGCTGTGTCCTTGCTGCTGTCCGCTCACACGGAGCTGGAAGGCACACATGCCCAGATACAAGTTTTGCTGAAGGAGCTGCAATCCGGAACCGATTCGAATGCGGGGCAGCCGGTTCAGGAGACTCAAGCGCCTCAAGCTCCCCCAGCCGCTCAATCGATCCAACCGCAAACGACCGAAGCAGTTCAACCTACCCGCCATGCCGGCGTCGCGGCGATGGAACCGTATATTCTGATGAAGATGGACAATATCAGCTTCGCGTACGAGGGCGTGCGTCCCGTATTGGATCAGCTTAGCCTGTCGATCGCCCTGGGTGAACGGATTGCCCTGTTCGGCGAAACCGGCAGGGGCAAGAGCACTTTGCTGATGATCGCTGCAGGCTTGATCCGGCCTTCCTCCGGACAACTCCTCGTGTCCGAACAGTTGACCGGCAGCAATCGGATCGCCTATGTGCCGCAGGAAACTTCGCTATTAAGCGGTACGATTCGGGATAATATCGTTTTCGGCGCCGGCGAATCGGATGAGTCGCTTGTCTGGCTTGTGCTGGAACAGGTTTGTCTGGCCGATTTCGTACGGCAGTTGCCGGCAGGACTGAATGCCGTTGTCGGGGATAACGGCGTTTTCTTGTCGGGCGGTCAACGGCAGCGCCTGGGCATAGCCCGCGCGCTCTATCGGTATCCTCGTCTGCTGCTGCTCGACGAAGCAACATCGGCGCTGGACGAACAAACCGAGACGGAGGTGATGCTCCGGATCGACCGGTGGATGGGGGAAGGCAGCGTGCTGTTTATTACGCATCGCCAGGTTAACGCTGCGCGCCATGCGACACGGACCATCGACTTGGGGGCGGAGGGGCGAACGCCTGTATGAGAAGAGCGCTGCTTATTTCACCGGTATTTCCCGACGAGAACGGAAGCGGGCGCGCGAAGAGAGCCCATCAATGGCTCCATCAATTGTCCGGACAGTATGAAGTCAGCCTGCTCGTCGTGCAAGCGGGTGGAGAAGCAGGCGTTCAGGATCGGTTGTTACGAATGAAGGGGACGGCGGACACACGAATTCTCGGCCGTTCGATTTCAAGAGGACGCAAGCTGGGGGAGCTTGCGGCTTCCCTGGGCATGCTGCTGGCGGGGAAAGTGCGCGGCTCGGAAGCTCTGGGATGGTATCCGCTCAGAATGGCTCATGTCGATCCGTTAACCCGGTGGTATGAAGGACAGAGGTTCGAGCGGGTCGTATGCTTCCGGTTGTACCTTCAGGAATATGCGCTGCTTGTTGGAAAGCTGACGAAGGCCGGACGCCTGGAACTGGATATGGATGATGTTGAATCGACGACACGGTTCAAGCTGGCAGGGTTGCTGTACAGGAGGGGGCATTACAAGGAGGCGCTTGTCTCCTGGTTGTCTGCCGTCCAGTTCCGTCTTCAGGAACAAAGGATCGATTCCCGATTTGAACGGCTGCATGTGTGCTCCGAGGAGGACCGCTCCCTGTTCTCTGCGCGGCATCCGGCGCTGGCAACGGTTGTCATGCCCAATCGCATACCCGCTTCGAGCATGCCCGAGCGGTTGCCGCTGCCCTCGGATGTCCGTCAAATGCTGTTCGTCGGCACGTTAAGCTATTATCCGAACGAAGAGGCTGTTGTCTGGTTTATTCGACATGTGCTTCCGCGACTCAGGCGGCAGGATCGGCGCTGGACGCTCCATGTTGCCGGGATGGACGGCAGCGAGTCGCTCCGGCGCAAGCTGGAGCGCACCGCAGGTGTTCGTTATCACGGGCAAGTTGCGGCCATGGCTCCGCTCTACGGGCAAGCTTACCAGGTCATCTCTCCGCTTCATGCGGGAGGCGGCACGAAGCTTAAAGTGATGGAGGCGATGCAATATGGCCGCCCGATCATTGCCACCCGCGAATCGGTCCACGGTCTGGGACTTACGCCTGAGGTTCACTACCTGGAAGCGGAGACTGCAGAGCAGTTCCTTGATGCTTGCGGACGGTTGGCGGAGCATCCAGAACTCGCGTCACAATTGGCGGCCTCCGCCTATCGGATCGTGCGGGAGCGCTATTCCTACTAACCGGCTGCCGATTCGTCCGACGCTCCCGGCCGCTGCGGAATCGTAAAGGCTACGACGGTTGCCTCTCCGGGCACACTCCTGATAGACAGGCCCTGGCCGTACATCTGGATCAGACGGCGATTCGTATTGGCGATACCGATTCCGGAGCGCGGCGGATCGGAGCGATTGAGCAGCCGCCCGATCAGCTCGGGAGTCATGCCGACACCGTCGTCCTGTACTTCAACGGACACGCCGTTAGCCATGCGCCTTACTCTCAGCCGGAGCACCCCGCCCTTGGTCCGCTTCAAAAGTCCGTGCCTGACTGCATTCTCCACCAGCGGCTGAATCAATAGCGGCGGGAGAGACAGGCGGATATCCGATTCGATCTCCTGAATGACCGTCAGCCTGTCCCCGAATCGCTCCTGCTCGATGTACAAGTAGGCGCGCACAAGCTCCAGTTCGTGCTCCAGATCGACCATAGCGCCCGTATTCGAATAATCGAAGCTGATTCGCAAGAAGGACGTGAAGGCTTCGCCGAGCCTGCGCATTTTCTCCGTATCCATCTCGCCCAGGACGATCAGGGAATTGATCGTATTAAACAGGAAATGAGGCTTGATCTGCGCCTGCAGATAGGCCGCTTCCATCCGATGCCGCTCCGACAGCGAACGCTTCAACGCAATGAGCGAGCGGATCCGGTATTTCAGCTCCATCGCATCCGCAGGCTTGGTCACATAGTCATTGGCTCCAACCAGAAAGCCGGTATACATATCCGCTTGCTGGCTGCGCGCCGTCAGCAGCAGCACCGGCAGCTCCGAGGCGGAACGGCGCTCCCTGACCTTCTCCGTGAGCTCATAACCCGACATGCCCGGCATCATGACATCCGCAATCAATAAATCCCAATCTCCATCCGCCAGCAGTTCCCACGCTTCCTGGCCCGACAACGCCTTGGTGACGCTATACAGCTCCGTTGACAGAATGCCCGCCAGCACATTCAGATTGACCGGATCGTCGTCGACAATCAGAATGCGGACCGGGTTATCCGACGAATGGAGTCCATCCGGCAACACGAGCCGGGCCGCCGCCGCACCGTCCGGATAGCGGGATTCGGCCGCTTCCGCCGACATGACCGTCGCCGCTTCCGCAACCGTTTTGTTCAGCATCGTTTCCTTCGCCGCAGCCGTTCCCTCTGGCACAACCGCTTCGTTCTGCATCGAATCCGCCATCTCCACCATCGCCGCCGTCTCGGCTGCCGCGTCCGCCACAGGCAGCCGGAAGCGGAAGGTCGATCCGTGCCCCTGCTCCGATTGTACGAGCAGTTCGCTTCCGTGCAGCTCCACCAATTGCTTGCAAATGCTCATGCCAAGGCCGAGGCCCCTGCCGTCGCCTCTTTTGTTCGTGCCTTGCTCATAAGGGACGAACAAACTTGACAGCGTCTCTTCGTCCATGCCGACGCCTGTGTCCGCAATCCGGATCTCGACCTGCCCGTTCAACTGCTCGGCCGAGATCGCGATTTCGCCTTCCTCGGTAAATTTGAACGCATTGTGCAGCAGGTTATAGACGATTTGCACGAATCGCTTCTCATCCGCCCACACGGGGGGCAACGATCTGTCCAGCGCAAGGCGAAGCCGGACAGGCCTGCCCTCGGCCATATACTTGAGCATGCCGGCAACCCCGGGCACGACGGCGTGAAGGTTGAGCGGTTCGGGATTGAGTCTGATACGATGCTCCCGGAGCTGCGCCAAATCCAGCAGATCGTCGAGAAGCCTCGACATGCGCCGACTTACCGTTCCGACCAGCTCCAACGCATCCCGGCTATCTTCCTCCAGCTTGTCCTGTTCCCGCGTATACACGCTGTTCGTCAAATTCATGATGCCATGCAGCGGCGTTCTCAGTTCATGCGAAGTATTCGCAAGGAATTGATCCTTCATCCGATCGGAGACTTTCAACTGCTCATACAGCCGCTCCACCTCGTCGGAGTTCCTGATATATTTCTTGAACCAGTACACAGAGAACGCGGTAACGGCAATAACCAGGTCGAATGGGTAATAGACGCTCGACACGCCCACATCCCCGACCCCGTTGCTCCATATCAAATTGGACATAATGCACACGGCGGAAATGAGAATGTAGTGAATATCCTTGTCGTCCGTTTTGCCGAGTACGAGTCTTCCCACAGCGGCTGCAAACCAGATCAGCGGGATCAGAAAAACAAGTGAATAAACGCCGGTATCCAGAATCCGGTTTACCGTCGATATCGGCAGCAATATGGTGGCGGCGCCAAGGCCGATCAGCGCGGCTGTGTAAGCTTTGAGTCCAACACCGACCTTTTGAACAGAGGCAAACTTTCGATACATAAGCAGAACCGCATAATTTTGCAGCATCACCGCGAGTATCCGTAATTTGATGTTCCAGGTGTAATTGAGCGGCATCCATGTGACCAGCACTTTGTCGTGACCGCTGGCGACCACAAGGCCAACCGCCACATAGATCAGACTGCTGACCAGCAGGGAACGTCTTTGCGGCTTAAAGGCATAGACGATGCCTGCATATAGGCCGTGCAGCAGCATGATAAGCACCGTCATCAGTTGGAAATCGATCGAATACGCTCTCGTTGACGTGATATCTGACTGCAGCCCGAACAGCACGGGGCGCACAAGCCCCCCTGACATCGGCGAATCATAATTGGCCACTCGCAGCAGCAGTTCAATTTCAGTGGCTCCCGCTTCATAGTAGGCCGCCGTATAGGATATGTTTTTCGGCTTGTATGTCTCTGGCGCAGCCGTTACCGTCCCGGACCCGCCCGCGGCCTCTCCGTTTACTTCCGCATCGGAGGAGCTTTGGACGCTGGCAATCGAGAATGCTACCGGCTGCTTCAGCGGATCGACCAAAATCCGCAGCCGGTACGTGCCGTATCCGTAGGCGCCGGCTTCTCCTTCCTTTTCCGTACCGGACGGTGTTCCCCAACTGCCGGGAACCTGAACGGTTTGCCGCATCGCAGCACCCGACTGGAGTTCCCCGCGAGACAACAACCGACCCGGATACCAATCCCATTCCCCGTCCAGCATGATCGGTCGTCCGGCTTCCTCCCAATTTTGCCCGCGCAGATCGAGTACGCCGTCCACAGCCTGCATCGTTCGATCCACCGGGAACAGCAGGCCGGACCATAGCGGCCCCCGCAGACTGAACAGCAGACCGAACAACAAGATGCACAACCATAGATTTTTATATTTCCTGGTGTAAGATATGATAGTATCCATCCTTCCTACTTCGACAACCGTCTCGCAGAATCCTTGTGCTTTCGAGCTTGCCGTCCCGGAGGAAGGACATCGTTCCGATTTTGTCGAATAGGGTTTGTTAACCATTTCTAATAGATAGGTGATGCTATCATATTCTATATCATTGCGTTGCTTGTATTCATCCTGGACCAAATTTCAAAGTATCTGGTTCGCGCTTATGTAGATATCGATGAGACCTTCTCACTATGGGGTATTGAATTTACGCATATCGAAAACAGCGGAATGGCTGGCGGATGGTTTGAAGGGTATGCGAGGCTTTTTGGTATTGTGGCGGTGGTGTTCGTAATCGTTGTGCTTTATTATAGGAAAACAGGGAAAATGAAAGGTGCAGTGATCGAATACAGCTTCGGATTTCTGGTCGGAGGCGCCGTTGGGAATGGAATGGATCGGCTTATATTCGGGCAAGTAACCGATTTTATTATTCGCTCCGGCGGTGTTCTGAACATAGCCGATCATGCGATTGAGGTCGGGGTGGTACTGCTCATTATTTATGCCGCGTTCAATGGGCTGAGAAATCTGCGCATTAAAAAACGGCCAGGGTAAAGCAGATCGGGGTGAATGGGCCGATGGTGATTACATTATCGGTGCTTGCGGTGGCGTCAATCTTGTTTGTTTCGGGCAAGGTGCGTTCTGACCTGGTGGCGCTTTGCGCCCTGTTGGTCTTGATGGCAGGTCATGTTTTGACCCCCTCCGAAGGATTGTCCGGGTTTTCGAATTCAGTTGTTATCATGATGATTGGTTTGTTCGTAGTGGGACAAGGGATCTTCCAGACGGGACTGGCGAAGCTCGCCAGCCGAAAAATGCTGCAAATCGCGGGGACAAGCGAAACTCGTCTGCTGTTGATGGTCATGCTGGTGACAGCAGGGATTGGGGCGTTCGTCAGCAATACGGGCACGGTTGCCATGCTGCTGCCGATTGTGGTCAGTCTGGCTGCCAGCGCGCATATCCATCCGGGAAGATTGTTAATGCCGCTTGCTTTTGCCAGCAGTATGGGCGGAATGCTGACGTTAATCGGAACGCCGCCCAACCTGATTATCCAAGATGCGCTCACGGCTGCCGGATATAAGAAGCTGTCTTTTTTTGCATTTACGCCCATCGGAGTCGTCTGCATTGCCGTGGGTGTCGGCTCGTTTTTATTTTTGCGGCGGTTTTTGCCGCGGCAGCGCAGCGGGGAGGGCACAGCGGGAGAAAGTCGCTCCTTGCAGGAATTGGCTCGCAAGTATCAGTTCTCGCAAAACTTGTTTCGCGTTCAGGTCACGGACGCTTCTCCGCTCTGCAACCGAACGCTGCTGGAGCTTGAGATTCCATCCCGGTTCGGGTTGAGTGTGCTGGAGATTCGCCGAAAATTGTCCGTGAAAAACCAGTTTTTCAAAACGATCAATCAAGAAATTGCCGGCCCGCATTCTGTCATTCAACCGGGAGACATCATGTATGTCAATGGTACGATAGAAAATGTGCAGACGTTCGTCGACAGTTGCGGGTTACAGTTCCTGGAGTCTCATGCACCTGAACGACTTGTTCCGCCCAAAGAAGAGAATTATGTTACGCGTGACGTCGGGATTGCCGAAGTGATGCTGACGCCGCATTCCCGGTTGATCGGCAAATACGTCAAAGAGGCGGGCTTTCGCGAGAAATACCGGGTGAATATATTGGCGATTCAGCGGCGCGATCGAACCATCTTCCACCATTTAAAGGATGAGAAGATGCGATTCGGCGACGCGTTGCTCGTGCAAGGCTCCTGGGCCGATATCCAAATGCTTGCCGAGGATCAACAGGATGTCATCGTGACGGGCCAGCCTCAAGCAGAAGCGGGTAAAGTGACGATGGACCTGAAGGCGCCGATCTCGGCAGGCGTGTTATTGTTGATGGTTGTGCTGCTGGTGACCGAGTGGGTGCCCGCGGTTGTCGCCATTATGATTGCGGCCATCCTCATGGTCGCACTTGGCTGTGTCCGCGGGATGGAGGATGCCTACAAGAGTGTGAACTGGGAAAGTGTGGTGCTGATTGGCGCCATGCTGCCGATGTCGATCGCCATCGAGAAGACAGGAGCGGCGGAAATGCTGGCAGGCTGGCTGGTTCAAGTGTTTGGCAGCATCGGCCCTTTGGCATTGCTCGCGGGTATTTACTTCGCGACCTCCCTTCTGACACTGTTCATCAGCAATTCGGCCTGCACGGTGCTGCTTGCGCCGATCGCCCTAAGCGCCGCAGTTCAGCTTGACGTCAGCCCGTATCCGTTTCTGTTCGCCGTTGCTGTCGGCGCCAGCATGTGCTTTGCTTCTCCGTTCTCGACACCGCCCAATGCGCTGGTCATGTCGGCAGGAAGATATACGTTTGTCGATTACGTCAAGGTTGGTTTGCCATTGCAATTGATCATGGGCATCGTGATGGTGCTTGTATTGCCGGTTCTCTATCCGTTTTCGGCAGGATGATTTCTTTTACCGGGACAGCTTGGGGAGGTGTAGCTGAAACACAGTCCCCGCGTCAGGGGTACTGCTGACCTGAATATGGCCGCGATGCAAGTCGACGATATCCTTGACGATGGCAAGCCCAATCCCCAGGCCTTCGCCTCTTCTTCTCCCGCCCGAACGGTAAAATCGGTCAAAGATGCGTTCGCGATCCTCAGGCACGATTCCTTTGCCGTGATCCTCCACGATCATGATCAAGTCATCTTCTTTCTCGACGAGCTGTATGCCCAAGTAGCGCCCCACGCCTCCATGGCGAATCGCATTATCCAGCAAGTTGCGCAAAGCCCGTTCGATCAGTGCCGCATCGATGCGAACGATGACATCCTGCTCCGGAATGTCTACTTCAACAGTGTAGCTTTGGTCATCCAATAGCAGCAGGTAGTCGGCAACGATTTTTCGCATCAGTTCCGACAAGTTGTTCATGACCAGGCGAATCTCCATCGATTCCGAATCCTGTCGCGAAATGTTCAGCAATTGATCCAGCAGTTTGTCCATATAACGGGAACGCTGCAGAATGATCTTTGCGCTGGCCTGCAGCTCGCTCTCGTCGTTAAACGACCCGGTCCGAATCGTCTCGGCGTAGCCCAGAATCATCGTAAGCGGCGTCCGCAGGTCGTGGGACAGATTGGACAGCAGCAGCTTGCGGCGATTTTCGAATTGCTCGATCTGGCTTGCCTGATTACGTATTCGTTCCGCCATCTGGTTGTAATGCCGGGTGAGCTTGCCGATCTCATCCTTCGATCTGTCTTCGAGCAGGATGGCATCGCTGCGGAAATTGACCTGGTTGAGCGCGTTGTTCAGCTTGCTGAGACGCCGATTGATCGAGGAGAAGAACCATAAGGACAGAAAGTACGGCACCGCAGCGGCCAACAGAATCGGCAGAATCAGCGTGTACAGCACGCTGAACGTTCGCGCTTTGAAGAAGAGCTGCCCGCCTTTCATCGCTTCGTTGGGCAAGCTTAACAGCAAGTAATAGGGCTGCCCGTTCAGGTTCAGCGGGTAGACGATTGCGACAAGCTCGTGCTCGATCCAGAGGTTGTTCGGCATATTCGCCACCCGGCTTGCGAGTTGTCCGAAATCGTAGCGTTGCGCTTCCCCGGAAGTGTCGTGGATCACCGCCCCGTCCGAAGCGATCCATTCCAGGCGAATGGCCGGATGCTGTTCGTGAACCGATTCGAGCAACGGCCCGACACGGTCCTTGCCGAAGGCGCCCTGCTGCTCGATCGAGTGCAAAGCCTCTCCCGAGATGGCATTCAGCTTCTCCAGGTTGTAGCCGGCGTTCCAGAAACGTCCCACGATCAAGGAGCTTAATACGAACAAGAGCAAACTGCTGATGACGCTGATGAGTACGACAAGCCATAGCTTGGTGCGGTTTTTCATCGTCCATCCCCCGAGAATCGATAGCCTACGCCCCGAACGGTGTGAAGATGAACCGGCGGGTGCGCGGTGTCGCCAAGCATGGTGCGAAGCCGGTTGACAAATACGCTCAGGTTGTTGTCATCGTAATTTTCATGTTTCCAGACCTGGTGATAGATGTCGCGTTTGGTCAGGATGCGATCCGGGTTTTTCATGAACAGCTTCAGGAGCTGGCACTCTACCTCGGTTAATGTGTGTTTCACCCCGTCATTGGACAGCACCAGATTATCTACGTCGAGCATTAATTTGTTCACGCGGATCGTCTCGGAAGGATGCGGCAGCGTGGAGGAATGCCTTCGCAATTGCGCTTGCACCCGGGCGATCAGCTCCATCGGGCTGAACGGCTTCGTCACATAATCGTCCGCGCCCAGACCCAGCGTCTCCACCTTGTCATCCACCTCTCTTCTGGCACTGAGTGCAACGACCAGTGTCTGCGAACGGTTATTGCGCAAGTGCTGCAGCACCTCAAAGCCGTTTCCGTCATCCATCATCAAGTCCAGAATCATCAAGGCAATGGGATGCTTCTGCAACTGCTCGATCGCTTGCCGCCCCGATACGGCCTGGACGGTTTGCAAGCCCGCCCGTTCCAGATGAATGCGGATCAGCGAGCGAATATCGGGCTCGTCATCGACGATCAGAATTCGATACATGCGCTTGGCCTCTCTTTACAAGGATCCTCTTCCCTCCAGCATATCAAAAAAAGTCGAAACGCACGCCTATTTTTTGGGGAATACAAAGCCATTAAGATTTCATTAAGATACGCGGAAAAGTTTCTTTCTAAAATTGTACGTATAATCGTCATTCATTTACGGATTGCCGGAAAGGTGAGTGTACAGGTAATGAAGCAATCAACGTCTTGGTTTACACTATTATTTGCTATGGCAGGATTATTCGTTTTGGCAGGGTGGTTTCCTTCGACAGCCTCCGCGGATGGCGGTGCGATGAACAGCATCGTCTATCATGAGGGTATGTATGTGGGGGTGGGGGGCGGAGGTGGCAGAATTATGACGTCGGACGATGGAGTGAACTGGACGAGTCAGCCTTTGCCTATAAAGGATGTTAATTTTAATGGGGTCGTATATGGCAACAATAAGTATATGGCGGTAGGGGATTACGGTTATATCCTCTCTTCCGACGATGGTCAGCATTGGGAGGTTGCGATTAGACTCGATGGCGGCAACCACTTGAAAGACATCGTTTATGCAGATGGCAGGTTTGTCGCGGTGGGGCAGCACGCCACCTTTATAACTGGCGGCATTATTGAATATGGCGCTATATTTACTTCCAACGACGGGGTGGAATGGACGGAGCAAGATTCGACAACCCGGAATAATTTAACTGGCGTCAGTTATGGGGATGGCCAATATGTAGCTGTGGGGTGGCGAGGCACCATCCTGAAATCCGGGGACGGAACGTCCTGGTCCATTGTCGAGTCACCTACTCCTTATGATCTGGAGGATGTCGCCTACGGCGATTCCGGCTTCGTGGCCGTAGGGTATAGAGGAGTCATCGTGCATTCTGCCGACGGTTCGGAATGGAATCTCAGAGCAAACGATTTGGAGAATTGGATGTATAAATATGGGGTCGGTTATGGCAATGGCGCCTATATGGTTGTTGGGGGGCGGAACGGGGTCGCGTTGACCTCAAGCGATGGGATCAATTGGACGAACCAAGCGTCCGGCACGAACAGCCATCTTAACGATGTTGTCTACGGCGATGGGATTTTTATGGCGGTTGGGGAGGCTGGGGCGTTTGCGCTTGCCGAGGGTCTGGGTTGGTCATATCCACCAACGGGATCGATGACGAGCTTGAACACGGTCAGCTATGGCAACGGGAAATTCGTGGCGGCAGGAATCACACGGAACATTTTCGGTTCTGCCGACGGCGTGGAATGGACGGTGCTCAGGAGTCTCGCGGGGACCGGGTCATATTATCTGGGCTCAACGTACGGAAACGGGAGGTTCGTGTTTGTCGGCTATGGCGGGCTGATCACGACATCCGCGGACGGCGCAATTTGGTCTGACCCCGCTTCGGGTACGACGGCGGATCTGTATGGCGTTGCCTATGGGGGCGGCATATTCGTAGCGGTGGGGACGGGGGGAGAAATTTTGACCTCGCCGGACGGCGAAGCATGGACCCGTCAAACGTCGGGCACAACCGGCGCCTTGAATGGCGTCGCCTATGGGGATGGCACGTTCGTGGCGACAGGGCCGGCAGGCGAGATTTTCACCTCGCCGGACGGAGAGACGTGGACGAAGCACGCGTCGGGCACGGCAAGCATCATGCTGGCAGTTGCGTACGGCGACGGCACGTTCATTGCCGTCGGTGGCGGCGGCACGGTATCGACCTCAGACGACAAGGGGGAAACCTGGTCCGCGCAGGAGGGGGTGTCAGACCAGCATTTCTATGGTATTGCCTACGGGGACGGCACTTTCATGACAGTCGGGCTTACCGGGAACACCTATTTCTCCAACGACGGTACTCACTGGATTCATCGGCCGGGACTCGTCTCCACCTCTGCAGGCGCTGCGCTTCGAAGCCTCGTCTATGTGAATGACGAGTATGTGGCGGTCGGGGATAAGGGAAATATCGGGATTTACGGGCTTGTTGCACACACCGTCAATGCCAACCTTGGCGAATTGAAGCTGTCGAGCGGAACGTTGATTCCCGAGTTTAATGGCGGGAGGTCCGTCTACCAGGCTCAAGTGGGCAATGACGTTGACCGCATAGCGGTGACGCCGAAGGCGGCGGAAGCCGATGCAACGGTAGAGGTGAACGGAAAGCTTGTAACGAGCGGAGGAGCCTCGGAGGAGATTCCGCTCGGGTTCGGAAGCAACCTAGTGACGATCGTCGTTGCCGCAGCGGACGGTACAGCGGCGCAAACTTACAAACTGCTGATCGAGCGGGTGACGCATACGGTGAACTTCGACTCGCATGGCGGCACGGCCGTGGAGCGAGTGACACGCCTGAATACAGGGGATGCGATCGTCGCGCCCGTCGCGCCGACGAGAAGCGGTTACGCCTTCGGGGGCTGGTATAAGGAAGAAGCGCTTGTCACGCCATGGGACTTCTCCGTCGACACGATCAGCGAGAATCTGACCCTGCATGCCAAGTGGATAGAGCTATTCTATGCCGTGACCTTCGATACGCGGGGAGGCAACGCCGTCGCGGCTGCGACCGGCATATCCGCCGGCGCGAAGATCGCCGCGCCCGCCGCGCCGACGAAGAGCGGCTATGCCTTCGCGGGCTGGTATCGGGAAGCGACGCTCGTCACCCCATGGAACTTCGGCGCCGACACAGTGACTGCTGACCTTATCCTGTATGCGAAGTGGAAATCGACCTATACGGTGACTTTTGACTCGCAGGGGGGAAGCGGTGTAGCGCCTATGGCCGGCGTGGAAGAGGGGACGACGATCGCAGCGCCTGCCGCGCCGACCAAAAGCACTTATGCCTTCGCGGGCTGGTATCGGGAAGGGACACTTGTCACCCCATGGAATTTCGATGCTGACGAAGTGGCTGCGGATATTACCCTGTACGCCAAGTGGGAGGAAGTTGTCTACAGGGTGGTTTTCAACACGCAGGGCGGGGGCGGTGACATAGAGTTGACCGGCGTGAGGGAAGGGGCCACGATCGGCGAGCCTCCTGCGCCGACGCGAACCGGTTACCTGTTCGCAGGCTGGCATCTGGGCGAGGGGGACGGTCCCTCGCCGCTGTGGAACTTCGGCATCGACACGGTAACTGCTGACCTCACCCTGTATGCAAGGTGGACAGAGCTTTATCGGGTCTTCTTCGATTCGCAGGGAGGCAGCGAGGTGGAGCCCTTGACCGCAGTCATCCCGGGATCGACGATCGCCGCGCCGCCTGTGCCGACGAAGAGCGGCAACGTGTTCGTGGGCTGGTACGACGCCGCTGATGCCTGGGGATATTGGGATTTCGATTCCGACACGGTGTATGTGAACAACCTCACCTTGTATGCCGAGTGGGAGCGCACAGAATTTACGGTAACTTACGATTCGCGCGGCGGCAGCGTTGTGGAGAGCGCCACCGGCGTGCCTGCACGCGCGTTGATCCCCGTGCCTGCCGCGCCGACGAGGGACGGCTATGCGTTCGCCGGCTGGTATAGTGATGCGGATTATTACTGGCCAATCGTCTTCGACTACTTTAAAGTGTACGAGGACATGACGCTGTATGCCAAGTGGACAGAAGTCTTGTCAACGTCCACCTATATGGTAACCTTCGATTCACAGGGCGGCACCTTCGTGGCCGATATCGCGGAGGTAAGTCCGGGTTCGGTGATATCCGCGCCTGCCGTGCCGATACGCGGCGGCTCCATCTTCGATGGCTGGTATAAGGAAGCCGGTTACGATACGCCGTGGGATTTCGAAGCCGACACGGTAACGGAGAACATCAGGCTGTATGCGAAGTGGAATCTGGCCTATTCGGTTTTCTTCGATTCGGGATTTGGCAGTTTTGTGAGTGCCATCCCCAGGGTGATCCCGGGCACCAAGATTGACGAGCCTCCGATCCCGACGTGGGAAGGTTACACGTTCGCGGGCTGGTACAAGGAAGACAGCTTCGCAACACCATGGGATTTCAGCGTTGACGGGGTGGACGATAACATTATGTTGTACGCGAAGTGGACATTAGCCACCGGCGGCGGCGATGACGGCAGCAGCGGCGGCGATGACGGCAGCAGCGGCGGCGATGACGGCAGCAGCGGTGGCGATGACGGCGGCAGCGGCGGCGATGACGGCAGCAGCGGTAGCGATGACGGCAGCAGCGGTGGCGATGACGGCAGCAGCGGTGGCGATGACGGCAGCAGCGGCGCGGGCGGCAGTTCGGCAGCTTCGCCTGATGGCGGCATGGCGACTGCCGACAACGGCGAACTGTCCCTTCCCGCTGGCAAAGCGGGTGAAGTCAGCCTGGACGGCGACAAGGTGATGATCGAAATTCCCGCAGATGCGTCGGATGAGGACTTGAAGCTGACGATTGAACGATGGTCGGACACGCAAAGCCTCGTATCGGACAAAGAAGTGCTGCTCAGCGAAGTATATGAAATTTTGAAGAACTTCAAGGAAAACTTCAAGAAGTCGGTGAAGCTGAAATTCGCTTTCGATCCCGCCAAGCTGGGCAGCGGCGAGCAGCCATCCGTCTTCTACTATGACGAAACGGGAAAGAAATGGATCGAAGTTGGCGGCGTTGCGGATGGCAACTTCATCACGGCAGAGGTGGATCATTTCACGAAATTTGCGGTATTCGCGGTTGCATCATCCGAGGATGAGGAACCCATCGCAGTCGAATTCAACGACATTGCCGGACACTGGGCGGAGGCAGCCATTCGCCAGGCGGTCAGCGAAGGCATCGCGAGCGGATATCCGGGGGGAACCTTCCAACCGGATCGCACCGTGACCCGTGCGGAATTTGCGGTCATGCTGGCCCGTGCGCTCAAGTGGACGGGGGAAGGATCAGCTTTGACCTTCACGGATGCCGCCCGGATTCCATCGTGGGCCCGGAATGCCGTGCAACTGGCAGTGCAAGCAGGCGCGATCCACGGCTATGACGACGGCACATTCCGTTCGGATGAGCAGATTACCCGCGCCGAGATGGCGGTCATGATTGCCGCCGCGCTGAAGCTGGAAGCCGGAGCGCCCGGCGCTACCGCATTCGCGGACGACAACGCCATCCCGTCATGGGCGCGCGGCGCGGCGGCGAAGCTGAAGGAGCTTGGGCTCATGGTCGGCGACGGGGAGAACCGCTTCCATCCTGCAGCCCACGCGACAAGGGCGGAAGCTGTAACCGTTCTGTTAGGCTCTTAGAGCTGAAAATCTTCGCAAAATGGAAACAAACGCTGCCAGCCTCAGTGGAGAAAAAGTTCACTACAGCAGGCAGATGGTGGGCGGTTAACGGGATCTACACTGATGGCACAAATCGGGTTCAAATCATGGATGAATCAAATTGGGCGTTTCTGCGCAGGCAGAGCGCCCAATTTGATGGCCGGAAACACGGCTGTACAGAATTGGAAGCCATTAAGATTCCATTAAGATAATCAGGTTGATGACTTGATAAGATCGTAGTGTGCGATCATGGTTCGCGGAGCGATGATCAGTTATTTTTGGATTGGGAGGAAGAGGAAAATGTCAACAAGAATGAAGAAGGGGCTAAATACCTTTCTGGCGTTGGCGCTATTGCTGGGAGCTATGTTTATAGGCGCCCCATCAAGTGTTGACGCGGCTACTATAACGTTTGCGGGAGGGGATGGTTCGGAATCCAACCCGTACTTGATCGAAGATCCGGCACAAGTGGACGAGATCCGGCACTATTTGTCTTCCCATTTCAAGCTGATTCAGTCCATCGATATGGAAGTCTACAATAACGAAAAGTATGATCGGGGCAATTGGGAATCGATCGGCTCGGAGGAGGCTCCTTTTACAGGCACCCTGGACGGCAACGGCTACAGCATTACAGGGTTGGAAATGGAAAATCATGCCGATGATCCTGAGAGTATTTCAAGGCTTAGGGGCTTGTTTCGGCATATCGGCGAAGCGGGCGTCATTGAAAATCTCGGCGTGGGCTTCACCAGCTACTTCACGAACGGATGGTGGATCGGCGGCTTGGCAGGCAAAAATGAGGGCACGATCCGCAACAGCTTTGCTTTTGGCTCGATGACACAGTATGGAGCAAACACAGCCGGCGGCCTGGTGGCGGTAAACAAAGGAACGATCGAAGACAGCTATACTATGGTGGAAGTGAATATGGAGAAATGGGAAAAAAGCGCAGGCTTGTACATTTACGCGGAGCAAATCGGCGGCCTGGCGGGCTACAATACGGGGACGATCCGCAACAGTCATGCGAAAAAGCCAGTCAGCGGCGATTCCTCGGTCGGCGGCCTGGTCGGCAGGAATATCGGCACGATCACAAGCAGCGCCGCCTTCGGGGCGGTCAGCGCCACGCTTGCTTATGCAGGCGGACTGGCAGGAGAAAGCAGCGGCAATATCACGAACAGCTACGCTCGCGGAGCGGTGAGCGGACATGACTATGTCGGCGGACTGGCAGGACGGTTCGAAGAGGCAACGCTCAGCGGCAGCTTTGCGACAGGCGCCGTTACGGGACAAGACGCGCATATTGGCGGCCTGTTGGGAGATATGTACGATGGGAACATCCTCAACTCCTATGCCCGCGGGGACGTCACGATGGCAGGCTCCGGCACGGGAAACTGGGTCAGCGGCCTGGTCGGAGGCGCCAACAACGGAGGGACGATCGTCAACAGCTATGCCACCGGAGCGGTGAGCGGCGGCGAAGTTTATGAGCGTAAAGGTCTGGTTGCGTACCCGGGAACGGTTACCGGCAGCTTCTACGATAATACGTTCAACTACGACTTGTGGGAGGACACGGCCAACGTTCCGAAATCCTATAGCGATTTGCACAAACAAAGCACATACGAAGAGGCGGGTTGGGATTTCGAAACCGTCTGGGGGATGGCCGAGGGCCACAATGGCGGTTATCCGTATTTGCGCGCCTTGACGGGTCCGGACGTCAAGTACACGATAACCGTAGACTGGGCGGGTAAGGGCAGCGGAGTGAACCAAATGGAATGGTTCAGCGACAAGGCGATCGATTACGACGAGTTGCCCCGCCCGACGACAGTGAGAGACCACTTTGCGCTCTCTCCGTTGTTCAACTATGAACCGAGCTACAATTACTACACCCGCGCGGCTTTGGACCCGGAATATTTGTTCTCCGACACGACTTTGTACGTGGAGTGGAGCGATGACGACAACCTGGGGGACTATATCGTGACGTTCGACTCCCTGGAAGGCAGCGCCGTGCCCGGAATCTCGAATGCGAGCCGGTACGGGAAGATCCTGGAGCCGGCCGCGCCGACAAGGAGCGGTTACACCTTCGCCGGATGGTACAAGAATGAATACTTCACCAAGCAGTGGGGCTTTGAAGAGGGCGTCCTGAGCGATGATTTGACGCTGTACGCGAAGTGGGTTCCGGTCGGCGGCGACAGCGGCACCGGTGGCGACGACAGCAGCGGCGACGATGGTGGCAGCAGTGGCGACGGTGGCGACGATGGTGGCAGCAGTGGCGACGGTGGCGACGATGGTGGCAGCAGTGGCGACGGTGGCGGCAGCGGTACGGACAGTGGCGGTGATGGCGGTAGCAGCGACGGTGGCAGTGGAGGCATGGGCGGCGGTACCCCTGGTTTGCCGGCGGCGCCTGATGACGGCATAGCGACTGCCGATAACGGCGAACTGTCGCTGCCTGTCGGCAAAGCGGGCGAAGTCAGCCTCGACGGCGATAAAGTGACGATCGAAATTCCCGCAGATGCGTCGGATGAGGACTTGAAGCTGACGATTGAACGATGGTCGGACACGCAAAGCCTCGTATCGGACAAAGAAGTGCTGCTCAGCGACGTATACGAAATTGTGAAGAGCTTCAAGGAAAACTTCAAGAAGCCGGTGAAGCTGAAATTCGCTTTCGATCCCGCCAAGCTGGGCAGCGGCGAGCAGCCATCCGTCTTCTACTATGACGAAACGGGAAAGAAATGGATCGAAGTTGGCGGCGTTGCGGATGGCAGCTTCATTACAGCGGAGGTGGACCATTTCACGAAGTTCGCGGTATTCGCGGTTGCATCATCCGAGGATGAGGAACCCATCGCAGTCGAATTCAACGACATTGCCGGACACTGGGCGGAGGCAGCCATTCGCCAGGCGGTCAGCGAAGGCATCGCGAGCGGATATTCGGGGGGAACCTTCCAACCGGATCGCACCGTGACCCGTGCGGAATTTGCGGTCATGCTGGCCCGTGCGCTCAAGTGGACGGGGGAAGGCTCGGCTCTGACCTTCACGGATGCCGCCCGGATTCCGACATGGGCGGGGAGTGCCGTGCGGATAGCGGTGCAAGCAGGCGTAATCCACGGCTATGACGACGGCACTTTTCGTTCGGATGCGCAGGTTACCCGTGCCGAGATGGCGGTCATGATCGCTGCCGCGCTGAAGCTGGAAGCCGGGGCACCCGGCGCTACCGCATTCGCGGACGACAACGCCATCCCGTCATGGGCACGCGGCGCGGCGGCGAAGCTGAAGGAGCTTGGGCTCATGGTCGGCGACGGGGAGAACCGCTTCCACCCCGCAGCCCACGCGACAAGGGCGGAAGCTGTAACCGTTCTGTTGCAATTGTTGAAGAAGACGATCGGATAAAGCGACATCCGTTCTGTTGCAGATGCTGAAGACGATCGGATAAAGATATCATGCGTCACCCGTGGCCATGCCGCTCCCCGTTTGATTGCCGGGCGGGGGGGCGGCGTATGGAAGAATACCGCAGCGACTAAATGGATAGGTGGAGGATCAATATGAACATTTCTCTATTAACGATCGGCACCTTGGGGGATATTCAACCGTTCACGGCCCTTGCTCTCGGACTTAAGGAACTGGGCCACCGCGTCACCATGACCGTGCCCGTAAATTTGGAGTCCTATGTGAAGCCATTTCAAATCCCGTATCATCTATTGGCGTTGAACACGCAGGAGCTTCTGGAATCCGAGTCGGGCCAGCGCTGGATGGCTTCAGGCAATGTGAAGGAATTCATGAAGGAATTAAACGCCATCGCTCACCGGAATCGATACGATGCCCAGGAAGTGATTCTGACCGCCTGCCAGGATTGCGATTTGATCATCGTTCACCCGCTATTGTTATTTTACGCTGCAACCGTCGCGGAGAAGCTGAACAAACCTTTTATGCTGGCGAATACGTTCCCGATGGCTCCCGCTACCAGAGAATTCCCGCATTTCCTGGTCAGCGTCAAAAGCTTGCCGCTTGGCTCGCTCAATAAATTCACACACCGTCTGTTTGCCAAAGTTTTCGAAAAAGGCAAGGCGGCGGATATGAACGAATGGCGCTCCAAGCTTGGCCTTAAACCTCTGCAAGGCTCCTTGTTCAGAAAGATGACGGAGCAGCGCATTCCTGTTCTCCATATGTACAGTCCCGCATTGGTGCCTCATCCCGCAGACTGGGGAGATCACAATTTCGTGACAGGTCAATGGAAGATGGCTGACAAGTATAGACCGCAGCAAACCGTAACGGAGTCGGACGATCAGCTTGAACAATGGTTGGCTCGCGGCGAGGCTCCTGTTTATTTCGGCTTCGGCAGTCTGCCTGTACTTGAACCTCTGAAAATGATTGAAATGATCCGGGAGATCGCAATAACGCTGAATAAGCGGGCGATCATCGCATCGGGTTGGTCTTCTATGGCTGTGAGTACACCGCTGCCCGATTCTGTGATCATGATTCGATCCGCCCATCACGAGTCGTTGTTTCCGCGGTGCAGTGTTGTGATTCATCACGGGGGAGTCGGAACGACGCATACGGCATTGGAGTCGGGAACCCCTTCGATTATTTGCTCGACTTATGCCGATCAACCATTCTGGGGAGAGAGAATCACGAAGCTCAAGATCGGCCGGCATATTCCGTTCCCCAAGCTGACGAAGGAAAATTTATCTCAAGCGATCCAGGCGCTGGATCATGAGGGCGTAAGAATTCGCGCGGCTGAAATTGCGAAGCGTGTGAAAGCCGAGCAGGGGTTGAAGAATGCCTTGAATTGGATTGAAAAACAAGCGCGGACAGCCCCTGTTTATAAAAATTAAAGGCTGTGTTCAGCTTGATTGTAGCTACAGGGAGTAGTATTCCCAACCAAACCGGGCAACCACGTCCCACGCGGGCTCCCAAGCTTGAAGGAAATCGCCGCCGTGCCCGACAAATCCTGAATCGTAGTTTCCGCTTCCACGGAGAACAGTCCTCATTGAACTAAAATAAGGTATAATGCAAGAAAGGCGGCTGACAAGCCATTTTCAGGAGAAGGCGGTAGGGCGCGATGTTGAGGGATTTGTTGGATGAAGGCCAAAATTTGGACCGTACGCTGGCTGCGCTGGAGCAATCATCGATCGTGGTCGTGCTGGACCGGCATGGTTCCTGCATGTATACGAATCAAATTTTCAATCAGCTGGCCGGGAGCGATCGGGAGCAGATGGTCGGCCGATCCCTTCCCTCATTCACAACGAGCGGACAGGCCGAGGATTGGTTTGCGGATGTGCGCCATACTTTGCAGCAGGGCAGGATATGGAAAGGCGAGCTCTGCTGCACGGCAGGGGAAACGATGCCATTCTGGCTTCATGCCACGATCATCCCTTATTTTAATGAGCAGGGCGAAATGTATCGCAGTATGGTGTTCGGCACTGACATCACGGAGCGGAAACGGCAAGAAGTAAAGATGAAACAAACGATCGACAACCTGTTCGAAATCGAAAATGCGCTGGATGAATCGTCCATTGTTGCGATTACCGATCGGGCCGGCGTGATTACTTATGTCAACGACAAGTTTTGCGAAATATCGAAGTACAGCCGAGAGGATCTGTTGGGAAAAACACATCGTATTATCAATTCCGGGTTTCATCCGAAATCGTTCTTCAAGCAGATGTGGGACACGATCGGGGAAGGGAATATATGGCGCGGCGAGGTGAAGAATCGTGCCAAGGACGGAACGGAGTATTGGATGAATACGACGATTGTTCCTTTCCTGGACGATAACAAGAAGCCGCGTCAATACATTTCGATCCGCTCCGATATTACAAGCAGGGTGAAGGCCGAGAAAGAATTGGCCGAGCGTACGGAGCAACTGGCCAAGATGCACGACGAAGCGGTCAACGCCAACAAGGTGAAGAGTCAATTTCTGGCCAATATGAGCCATGAGCTTCGCACACCGCTGAATGCCATTATCGGCTACAGCGAAATGCTGCGCGAGGAAGCAGAGGAGCTCGGCAATCCGGTCCTTGCAAAGGATTTGCAAAAAATAAGCAAGGCAGGCAGCCACCTGCTGGCGCTGATTAACGATATTCTGGATATTTCCAAGATTGAGGCGGGCAAGATGGAGCTTCATTATGAGAGCTGCAGCTTGCCGGAGCTCATGCAGGATGTTGTAGCGACGATGCGGCCATTGATCGAGGAGAAAGGAAATCGGCTCGTCCATGAATGCATGGATCAAGGGCAAATGTTGAGTGACGTTCTCAAAATCCGGCAAATCATCCTCAACTTGCTCAGCAATGCGAACAAATTTACAGATCGTGGCGTGATTACGTTTCGAATTGCCGCCGAGCAGCGTGACGGTCAGGATGGTTGCAGCATTATCGTCCAGGATACCGGTATCGGAATGACCGGCGAGCAAATGGCAAAGCTGTTTCAACCGTTTACGCAAGCCGACTCCTCCACGACGCGCAAATACGGCGGAACAGGTCTGGGGTTGTCGATAAGCCATCGATTTATACAAATGCTGGGCGGGGCTCTTCAAGTGAACAGCGAGCCGGGTGTCGGCACAGTCTTTACTTGCTGGTTGCCAAGACTTCAGGCTGAGCCGCGTAAATTCATCCCGTCCGATGCCATTGCCGAGTCGACCAATCGGAGCGGCAGCGTGAATATCGTGATCATCGATGACGAAGTTTCGGATTGCGTCCTGATGGAGCGATACTTGGCCAAAACAGGCTGGACGACGGCGTATGCGCGCGATCCGGAAGAAGGACTGCAGCTTGCAAAAATCTGCAAGCCGAATGTGATTTGTCTTGATATTCTGATGCCCGACCGAGACGGCTGGAGTGTACTGACTGCCTTGAAAGAGGACCCGGAGACCGCTCATATTCCCATCGTTGTATGGTCCATGGCGACCGACCGGCAGCGCGGGCATGAGCTGGGGGTGGCTGAGTTTCTGGCCAAGCCGTCCGAACGCGAACGATTGATAGAAGTCATGGGCAAATATATCGGGAAATAACATACTATAGTGCGCGTTGACGATCCAATACGCCGCGGGTTTCGTTCTTAGCCAAGTCAGGCACAACTGGCGAGTCTATGAGAACGGTGGTATAGACGTCATGGCCACTCATCGCATCGTCAACGAAGTCGAAGAGGAACGATGGTTGAAAAATAAACATCGAGATTAAGATGTTGGTCTTTCAACCACCCGACGCAAAGACTATTCTAATAATGGAAGGCTGGAAAAGAACTTGAATAAGCTTCCGAGACTATAGTACGAGGATGATGAAGATGAGCGGAACTGGATTAAGATTCGGCGTAAATTATGTGCCTTCCCGGCATTGGTGGTATATCTGGCAGGACTGGGAACGCGAATCCGTCGTCAGGGATCTGGACGGGATCGCCCGGCTGGGCATGGACCATATACGCATTCATTGCCTTTGGCCGATTTTTCAACCGAATGAGCGATATGTAAGCGAGCAAGCGCTGAACCGGCTGGAGGAACTGCTGGATATAGCCGATGCGCATGGACTGGATGTAGAGATCACGGCGCTCGACGGCTGGCTAAGCGGATTTGTGTTTCGGCCTTCCTGGATGGACGCCGGATGGGATCGTCCCGCTCGAAACATGTTCACGGATCCGATCGCCATTGAAGCGGAGAAACTGCTTATCCGCTCCATCATCAAGCGGGTGGGCAGCCACAAGCGATTTATGGGCATTGATTTGGGCAATGAGCTTGGCTGTATGCAATATATTAACGGCGGGGTATCCGCAGAGATGTCGGACAGATGGCAGGCGGAGCTGCTGGAGCTATGCGAGCGGGAAGCGCCGGGAAAGCTGCATGTCAACGGCGTCGACCACACCCACTGGTTTCGGAATTCGGGGTTTACAAGACAGGGGCTTGCGCGCACCGGAACGATGACCTCCCTTCACACCTGGATCGGGTTCACCGGGGCATTTCCGCAATATGACGCAATGGGGACCGGGTCTATTCATCTTGCGGAATATAATATTGAACTGGCCAAAGCCTACCATCATAGCTTGAATCGCCAGGTTTGGGTTCAGGAATTCGGGGTAGCCGAAGAATGGATGGAGAAGCGGCAGTTTGCCGATTTTGCGGAGCAAACGATCCGAAGCATGGCAAGCTGCGAAAACTTATGGGGGATTACGTGGTGGTGTTCCCATGACTTTTCGAAATCCTTCGCGGGATTTTCAAACACAGAACATGTGATGGGGCTGCTGGATGAGAACAACCAGCCGAAGCCCGAGGGCGCCAGGATCAAAGCGCTTATTGAATCCTTTAATCGAGTCCCACCGACTGTCGAAAGAAGAACAACAGCGTTAGTGATAGACGACGCCATGTTCGGCGAGACGTTCGATCCGCCCGGCTGGCAGGTAGCCAAGCCGTACATGGACTTGATTGACCAAGGGGTGCGGCCCGCGATTGTGCTGGCGGACAAGGCTGAAGATGCTGCTTATTTGCATGCAAGAGGGATTGACAAGCTGATACGTCTTTGATGAATAAGGCTCTATCATAAGAGGTGGTCTCCGAAATGGAATTAATCAGAATGCCGGACTTCGTTCGTGTTGAATCGGCAGACGGCTGGTCAAATACGAATGAGATCGGAAATTCGTGGAGAGCGGGCAATGGCGTGCAAGTCGATATACAGATTGGAGACGGTCGTTCCGCGATCTATTTGATGTCGCCGATGCAGCCCGTGAAGCGGCTTCACTTGCGCTGGGCAGGCAAGCCGGCAGATCGGCCGGTACGCCTGTTGGGAGATCATTGGGAACGCAGTTACGGCGATTTGGAATGGCGCGGTATCGTGGCGGAACGGGTAATGCCTTGGTACTTTCTGGTCAATGGGGAACGAGGGACGTTCGGATACGGAGTGATGACAGGCGCAAATGCCTTATGCTGGTGGATGGTTGATAATGCCGGTGTAAGCTTGTATCTGGATGTAAGAAATGGCGGACAAGGGGTCAAGCTTGGCGAACGATCGCTTAAAGTAGCTGATATTTCGGGTTATCGGGGCAGCGAGGAAGAAAGCGCCTATTCCTGCGCGAGAAATCTCTGCCGGATCCTTTGCCCGAATCCTGCGCTTCCCCAATATCCCGTGTATGGAGGAAATAACTGGTATTATGCATACGGAGAAAGCAGTCATGCCCGTATGCTGGAGGATTCACGATTTATGGCTGGTTTATCGGATCATCCTAATCGGCCCTTCATGGTGATCGATGACGGGTGGCAGTTAAGCGGCGGCGGCATGTACTGCAACGGAGGGCCCTGGGTCGGGAATGCAGACCACCCGGACATGAGCAAATTGGCAGCCCAAATGAAGGAGGCGGGTGTTCGACCGGGAGTTTGGTTCCGTCCTCTTCTGACGACGGAGAAGGTGCCTGCAGGGTGGAAGCGTTTGTTTGCCAACGGCGTTACAACGCTTGACCCCAGCGTACCGGAGGTGCTGGAATATGTTGCAGATGCCATCAGGGCGATGAGGTCATGGGGCTTTGAATTGATCAAGCATGATTTTTCAACCTTCGATTTGCTGGGCCAGTGGGGGCACCAGGCCAAGATGAATATTTCTGCCATGCAAACGGGATTTGTCGACGACTCGAGGACAACCGCTGAAATTATGAATCGGTTTTATTCGACGATTGCAGATGCTTCCGAGGACACGCTCATCATTGGCTGCAATACAGTGGGGCACTTGGCGGCGGGTAAATTTGAAATTCAACGCACAGGCGACGACACCAGCGGAAGAAATTGGGAGCGGACAAGAAGAATGGGTGTAAATACGTTGGCATTTCGTATGCCTCAGCACGGAACCTTCTTTGCCTGCGACGCCGATTGCGTAGGTCTGACTCCCGACATTCCATGGTATTACAATCAGCAATGGCTTGAACTGCTTGCCAATAGCGGCACGCCGCTGTTTGTTTCCGCGGACCCGGGCAGTGTGGGACCCGAACAACTACAAGAACTGAAAAAAGCTTTCTCGCAGGCGGCGACGCGTTTGAAGGAAGCGGAGCCGCTCGATTGGCTGGACAACGCCTGTCCCACAGAATGGCAATTGGAGGATCGTAAAGTTCAATATGATTGGTACGGGCTCGAAGGCGTGCGCTTGTACGGGACAAGCGATGAGGTTTGGTGGAAGTAAGCTAAGGAAGATGCATTGCAGCGCATAACGTTAACCGCCAATAAACTACCCGGCGCAGGCCGCCGGGTAGTTTTAAGCTCTATGCATACTTTGGCGCCAATGGGAGATCAAGATGGGGAAGTGTCTGCATGCTCCCGGTACTCGTTGGGGGTATTGCCATAGTATTTCTTGAATAACTGGATGAAATAAGGGGCATTCAAGTACCCCAGCCGAATCGCAATTTCGTATACTTTCAGATCGCTGTTCAGCAGCAGACGGCTTGCATGCTCCATCTTTAAGCGAAGGATATAATCGCTTAATTTTTCGCCCATTTCCATCTTGAAGATTCTGGAGACGTATACCGGGTGCAGGTGAACGTGATCGGCCAGCGTTTGCAGGGAAATATCTTCGGACAAGTGCTGCTGCACATACTCTTGCACTTGAAGCACCGAACGATTGCGCGAATGCTTGTTGACACTGGAAATCTCCATGCTTATTTTGTCCAGCACCCGGGCAGACCAGACGGATAGCTGCAACAGGGACGACAATAGCGGCCGCGCGGTGAAAACCTCATAATCCGTTTCTATAATATCGGACAGCAGCCGGCCTTGCTTATGCGCGATATAGGAATAAGCATGGGAGATATGCAGAAACACCTCCAGCAGCAGCTCCTCCTGCCGATGCCCGGTTGCTGAAAGCTCGTCAAAGATCGTTTGCAATTTATCCTTCGCGGCTTCCCAACGACTGGCCTCCAGCAAATGCAATAATAACGGAGGTTCATACAAGCTTTTTAATGTCATCATGTGAAACGGATCGGGTTCCTCTTGCAAGTAAAGAAACAGGCCCTTGTCATTGCCGGCATGACGGATGGCCTTTAACGACTCTTGATAGATCTGCGGAAGTTCGTCGGGGAACGTGCATTCATTGGATACGACCGACGAGATCGAAAATTTCAAATACTGCATGACGCAATTTTGCAATTGAATGGCCAGCGACTGCAGCAAGGCCACAGCTTCAACAACATCTCCGGCTTGCTCATCTGCAACGGGCGCGGACAGCAGCTTCTGCTGCACCAGCACGACGAGATAATCATGAACGTCCGTACAGATCCATTGCTCAAAGGTCGGGTCCAAAATTTCCGCGGCCATATTCATGACAGCATATTGCATCAGTTGAAAGTCATTCTGGCTTTCGTCGGTTTCCATCCGAATGAGCAGCATGAGGGAAGGGCGATGAAGTGAAAAGTGAATTTGCAAAGTATCCAGTTTTCGAGCAAGCCCCTCAAGCGACAACTTGCGTCCCTGCAGCAGTTCGTTCAGAAACATGCTTTGAAGCGACGAAAGGTTTTCATTCAGTGTCTGAACGACGCGTTGGTGCGAATGGATCAGACTCCATTCGGTTTCCAACTGTTTAAATCCGTTTTGAATCGCCAGAATCATGTCTTCATCCCGAACAGGCTTCAGCAGGTAATCGTCTGCGCCGTTTTGAATTGCCTTCTTGGCATATTCAAAGTCGGAATAAGCCGAGATGAGAATGCATCTTGTTTTGGTCCAATGCTTCTTGACCATCTGAATCAGCTCCAGCCCGGTTTTGCCGGGCATACGAATGTCCGTGATGATTAAATCTGCGGGTTGCCGGCGCATCTCGGCTATGGCTTCGTCGACAGAGGTTGCAGTCGAGACGGTTTCGACTTCCAACCGATCCCAGGGCAACGTCGCTTCAAGGCTTTCCAACACGGAAATTTCGTCATCGACAATCATGACTTTATACATCTTCAAACCCTCCTTCATCAGGCCTCATGACGGGGCGATTCTGCTTCGGCACGGATTGTCCATTGGATGATCACGCGCAATCCGCCAAGCTGCGAATTTTCAAGCTTCAAATCTGCCGACTTGCCAAACTTATGCTTCAACCGTTGGTACACATTCCACAACCCTACGCTTTGCGTGGATTCAGGCAGGTTAAAGCTTGTCATAAGCTCATTCTGCTGCTGCTCCGTCAACCCTGAACCGTTGTCGTCGACCATAAAACGAACGGTTCCCTTGTCTATTTCGCCGCAAACGTGAATTTCGCCTGTTCCCGAGCCGGATTCGATGCCGTGCTCGACTGCATTCTCGATAACAGGCTGCAGCAATAATCGGGGGATCTGCAGTTCATAGAGCGAATCCGGGATTTGCAACGTATACTTCAAGCGGTTTGAACGCATGTTCTGGATGTTCAAATACTTTTCAATCAAGCCGATTTCGTCCTTGACGGTTGTTTCGGATGAGTCCATTTTGGTGCTGTAACGGTAATAGTCCCCAAGATCCAATGCCATCGCCTTGATCGCCTCCGTATCGCCGATGCTTGCTTTGTTCTTGATGAAATAAAGGCAATTATACAGGAAATGAGGATTGATCTGGGCCTGCAATTGTTTGAGCACAGCTTCATTGGTGTGCAATTTCTCTTTTAATACATTGACGACGAGCTGCTCGATTTGCTCCGCCATGTCGTTGAAGCGATTGAACAGGAAACCAAACTCGTCATGTGTTTTGCGAAGGCGAATTGAGTAATCGCCGAATTTGATTCGCTGAACACCGTGTATAAGCTCTTTGATCGGCATTTGGACATTTCGATAAAGCACGAAGGCAGCGAAAATACCACTGATCAAAATGAACAGAACGGTGATCATGAACCACATCCGGCTGTTATCGATCGGTGCGAGAATATCGGAGGCGGGAAGATAATCAATCAAGTACCAGCCCAATGTTTTCGAATAGGCGTAATGTATCCAATATTGCTTGCCTTCAAGAGGCGCCGTAAAGCTCCCTGAGTCATCCTTCAGGTTTTGCTGCAGATGCGGAATCAGCTTGTGCATTGTATCGTCTTTGGACAGATTGTGGATGGCCGAACCGTCATCCTGTTCATAGAGAAAGGAACCGCCGCCGTTGACGGTTGAAGTGGACTGCTCCAGCATCTTCAAGATGTTCTCGACCGGGAATCTGATTTCAATAATCAGCCGGGCGCGTTCGGGGGAAGCTACGGACGAGACGGGATCGACAATATCCTTCGTGAAATATCCGGAGCCCGATTGCGCTCTCGTATTTGCTGTTGGCGGCAATTCCGTTTGAGGCAGCGGTTCAGGTTCGAAGTGCCAGTTCCGCCATATCTTCTTATCTTCCAAGGATGGGAATGAGCCGTATTGGGAGGTTGTGGAAATGAGTTGTCTCGCCGAAGGAGAAATAACCGTGACTTCATTATTCCATTTTCCCGTGATGGAGAACAGGATGATCTTCTGCCGGATCGTATTATTCAATTCGATGGATTCATACCTGCCCAATTGATCGCCCTGATTTCCGAATCGAAGAATATCGGTATCCCTGCCAAGAGAAATGGCGTAATTCGAAAGATGGTCGATTTGCATGTCGACCTGGCTCAGGAGAAATGCGGAGTTGACAGCATTATAGTTTTGAATTTCCCGCTTAAGGGTCGTTTCGCTGATGCGATTCGAATAGGCATAGCTGGCCAGGATGCAAACCAGAATGAAGCAGATAAACAGATTCATTTTCACAAAAATGCTTATGCGCCGTTTCGTATGCATCACCCTGTGAAATTTATTTGTTCTGTCGATACTATCATAGCGCTTGATTTTGGACAACAGCGCGGAGATGGCAACTTATTAACTACTTATTACACTATTTTAACATTCCTTGCGGAAAGTTCAGGATCTGATGTGCAGGTTAATTATTTGATCTTTATTGGTTTTGACCCGGATGTTTTAATTAAGTGGAAATACAATATGGACAGCGGAGGCGACAGAGAATGGGGAAATTCGGAATGAAAAGTATTCCGACAGCAATTGCAGTAATCATGCTGGTCGTACTGGTCCTGAGCGCATGCTCGGGCAACAAAAACAATGAATCCAATGAGGGGGCTTCCGTATCGCCGAGTCAAGCGGCGAGCCAATCGCCAGCCGCTTCCGGGACGTCGGACGCGAGCGCGGCGCCGACACTGCCGTATGATCCGCCTGTTACGATTACCGATTATGTCTGCGATCCCGGAGCGGTATTCCCTGACGGGGAATCGTCCACGGACAATGTGCATACCCGGTGGGCCAAGAATGAATTGGGTATCGAGATTAAGCCTTTATGGATTGCTCCGTCCGCCGACGGCGCCTGTGAAAACAAGATGAGGCTCGATCTCGCTTCCGGCGCCAAGCTGGCGGATGTGATCGGTTCCTTCAACTATTCTTTCCTTGGGGATTTCATTGCATCCGGCCAGTTCCAGCCGATCGATGAAGCGTTCAACCAATATGCTTCCGATTTATTCAAGCAAGGGTATGAGAGCCACCCGGACATCTGGGCCAACGGCAAAATCGACGGACAGCAGATGATTCTGCCTTTCCTGCAGACGGCTTACCAGAATGACCCGGTGCTGTGGATCCGTACGGACTGGATGGACAAGCTGGGACTCCAGCCGCCGAAGACGATGAGCGAATTGGTCAGCATGATGGAAACGATCAAAAATTCCGACCCCGACGGGAACGGGAAGAACGATACGATCCCGCTGGCCCTGGCGCTGAAAGAGGACTACTTCAACATGATGGGAGACGCGCAGTGGGTTCTGGGGAACAATGGCGCGTTGTCCGGCTACGGGCACCCTCAAAGCGTCTGGCTGGAGAAGGACGGGCAACTGGTCAATGCCGATCTGCAGCCTGAGATCAAACAGGGATTGTCGGTATTGAAGGACTGGATTGACAAAGGTTATGTCGAGCAAGACGCGGCCATGAAAAACACCTTCGATGCAGGCCAACTGTTCACCAGCGGCCAGGCATTCATGATCCCTGCCGCATACTGGGTTCCGCGCTGGCCGTTCTCGTCGGACTTCACCGACAAGAACGCGGTATACCAAGCGTTTCCGTTGCCTACCGCGGATGACGGCAAAGCCATGCATCTCCAATCTCCGATGCTTGGCGCCGGCATGATCGTAAATAAAGATTTCAAACGTCTCGACGCGCTGTTCGCCTACATCAATCGCATATGGGAGTATACCGATCCGAAGCCGGGCAGCGAGTTCGAATACGGCTTTGCCGATGGCTACGATTACAAGAAAAATAGCGACGGCACCGTTACCTACGACTTCGAACCGAAATATGAACCGATCACGTGGGGGCTCGCCTCCAAGCCGCAGTTGCCGGACACCGAATTGAAATTCTATTACGATTATCTCAACAACAACGTTCAACCTTCCAATAACCTGGAGAAAGGCTGGGCGGAGGACAAGGTGGTGCTCCAGGCCGGCGCGGCGGCTTACGCGCAGCGCGACAGCGCAATCGCCAATGCTTATAAGGGACCCGATACACCGACCATGAAAGAAAAAGGCGCGGTGCTGCAGAAGATCGTGATGGATGCCTATACGAAGATTCTGTATGGCAAGGAACCGATCGAATCCTGGGATGCGATGGTCGAGCAATACAACAAGCAAGGCGGAGAGCAGTTGGCCAAGGAAGTCAATGAGTGGTATGCGTTGAACGGAAAGTAAATTGTCACGAATGGAGGGCAGGCCGTTCGCTGTTACGGGGACAGCCTGCTTTTCCCCCTTCTAATTCGATGAAGCCGGGAAGGAGTGCGCATGATGGAAGTCTCGCATCAGAGCAGATTTCGCAACACCTGGGTTTTGTACGCCATGCTCTTGCCCGGCATTATATTCATGCTCGTCTTCAGCTATGCGCCCATGCTGGGGCTGGTCATGGCTTTTCAGGATTTTAAACCTTATCCCGGTCACGGCTTTCTTCATTCGCAGTGGGTAGGTCTCAAGCATTTCCATACGATCTTCAACGACCCCTTTGCGCCGCAAGTCATCTGGAACACGTTTATCATTTCGGGCTTGAAGATGTTCTTCAACTTGACGATCCCCGTCATTTTCGCCCTGATGCTGAATGAACTCAGACAAATGAAGTTTAAAAGCGCCGTGCAAACCATCGTCTATTTGCCCCATTTTCTGTCATGGGTCATTCTTGCCGGCATTCTGATCGATTTGCTGTCGCTTCGCGGCATGGTCAATCAACTGTTGACTGCTCTTCTGGGCATCAAGCCCATCCTGTTTCTCGGGGACGGCAACTGGTTCCGATTCACGCTTGTCGTCAGCGAGGTTTGGAAGGAGTTCGGTTACAATACGATCATTTTCCTGGCGGCCCTGACCGCGGTAAATCCGGCCCTGTACGAAGCGGCCGAGCTCGACGGCGCCGGCAGGTGGAAGCAAACGTTGCATGTGACCCTTCCGGCCATCATGCCGATTGTGCTCGTTGTGGCCTGTCTGTCCATGGGCATGCTGGTGTACGGGAACTTCGATCAGATCTTCAATTTGTACAGCCCGATGGTCTACGACAAAGGCGATATTATCGATACCTATGTATACCGGACAGGGCTGGTTTCGGGACAATTCAGCTTTGCCACTGCGGTCGGTATGTTCAAATCGGTCGTCGCTCTGGTGTTTATTGTCATCTTCTATCGAATTGCCTATACATTCGGCAGTTACCGCATTTTCTAAACAACTGGGTAATGTCCGATTCACGGATGAGAGGTGTGCGCGAATGTACTACAAAACGAGACCCTACCGCGTTTTCTATACAGTCAATGTGATCATTCTCAGCGTTGCGGCGATCCTGTGCATCCTGCCGATGCTCAACCTGCTGGCGATCTCGTTTAGCGGCACGGCTCCTGCCAACAACTATCAGGTGTGGCTATGGCCGAAGGAGTTCAACGTGGCTGCTTACAGCAAGACGCTGACGAATCCCCTCTATTTGCATTCGATTTGGGTTTCGATCAAACGGATTTTCTTCGCCACCGGCATCACGATGCTCGTGACCATTCTGATGGCTTATCCGTTGTCCAAGAAACCGGGGGTTCTGAAAGGCCGGCGGTATCTCGTCTGGTTGCTCGTGTTCGCCATGCTGTTCTCGGGCGGGCTTGTCCCCAGCTATATACTGATCTCCAAGATCGGGCTGATGAATTCCTTCTGGGCGCTCATCTTGCCGAATACCCTGAGCGTATTCAACATCATCCTGATGCTTAATTTTTTTCGCGGCATTCCGGTCGAGCTGGAAGAAGCCGCGTTCATCGACGGCTCGAGCTATTTCAAGTCGCTGATTTATATCTATCTGCCGCTGTCGGCTGCTTCCTTGGCCACACTGTCGCTCTTCACGATCGTGTTCAACTGGAATTCCTATTTCGACGGCTTGATCTATTTGTCCAATAAAGAGCAATACCCGCTGGCTACTTTATTGCAGACGATCGTTGTGCAAGTGGACATCTCTTCGATCTCGAGCATGAGCACAGAGTCGCTCAAACAGTTGTCCAACCGAACGCTGAAAGCCTCGCAAATTTTTGTCGGTGCGCTTCCGGTCATCATCATTTATCCTTTCTTCCAACGTTTTTTTGTCAAAGGCATGGTGATCGGCTCTGTGAAAGAATAAATCCGGGAGGTCTTCCAATGACATCATCAAACGATTCATCGTTATTCGTGCAAATGCGCGACAATCTGTACACCGCCGTGATCAGCGACAGCCTGGATGACCTGGGATACCGCAACCAGGCGATGAATGAGCGCTTGCGCCCGATCAACCAGGACCACGTCCTCGTCGGACGGGCCAAGACGGTGCTGTGTGTGGACGTATACCATATTCATGAGAACTCTTACGACAAGGAAATCGCCGCCATCGACAGCGTCCAACCGGGCGAAGTTGTCGTTGCCGCTACGAACCGATCTGTGCGCAACGGCATGTGGGGCGAACTGCTGTCCACCGCTTCCAAGATGAGAGGGGCGAGCGGCGCGGTCATCGACGGCCTGGCAAGAGACACGAAGATGATTCAAAAGCTTGATTTTCCCGTCTTCTGTACGGGGTTCAAGCCGGTGGATTCCAAAGGTCGCGGCGTCGTGATCGATTATGATTGCCCGATTGAAGCAGGCGATGTGCTCGTCCATCCGGGTGATGTGATCTTCGGCGATCGGGACGGCATCGTCGTCATTCCGCAAGCGGTATTGGGTCAAGTATTCGAAGCGGCAATGGCGAAGGTGACGGGAGAAAACAACTCGCGCCGCGAGCTTCTTGAAGGCAGGCTGCTTCGCGAAGTTTACGATAAATATGGCGTCCTGTGACGGGGGAGCAAGGAGGACAGGATGACTTGAATATTCTCGCGGTTGGCGCGCATCCGGACGATATCGAATTGCAATGCGCCGGAACGCTTGCACTTTATGCCAAGCAGGGGCATGCCGTATTCATGGCCGTTGCCACCAATGGGGACAAGGGCAATTTCGACGTGGAAATGGAGGAGCTGGCGCGAGTGCGCGAAGCGGAGTTCCGTGCCTCCTGCGCGGTCATCGGCGCCGCGCCGATCTGGATGGGCTATCCCGATGAGCTGCTTGAGAACACCATGGAGAATCGCCTGGCGTTCGTCGAGATGATTCGCAAGGTCGATCCGGATTTGGTCATCACGCATGGCGCAAACGACTACCATCCCGATCATCGCTACACGCACCAGTTGGTGTGGGACGCGCTGACGTTGGCGGGCGTCGCCCATATCCGCACGGAGACTTCTGCGGCAAGCCGGCAGGTAGCGCTTTACTTTATGGATAATCTGGGCGGTGTGGATTTTCAGCCTGCGGAGCTGGTAGATATTACGGAAGTCATCGGCTTGAAGAAAGAAATGCTGGCCAAGCATGCGAGCCAGATACGCATATTCAAGGATTTGCTGGGCGTGGATCTGCTGGATATGGTGGAGACGACCGGCAAATTCCGCGGCTACCAGGCGGGCAGCGTTTACGCTGAAGGGTTCACGAAGGCGGAAGCCTGGTATCGCGGACTTTCCAGGAGGCTATTGCCGGAAAGCAAGGGGCCGTCGTTATTCGATTATAAGTCGTCATAGCAGGGGGAAACGGCAGGATGAAGATTACAGGCATCGAGCTGTCGATATTGGAAAGCCCTTATGATTATGGAATAGTTGCAGAAGCCGAGGATTCACGCGGACCGAAGTACGCGCTGATTGTACAGGTGCATACGGACGAGGGCATTACCGGGGTTGCCGATTGCGATTCCCATCCCCATATTATGAAAGCTTTAATCGATGCTCCTGCTTATCTTGGCGCTTTCTGCGAAGGCCTGAAATATGCGGTGATGGGACAAAATCCTTATGAATACGACAAAATATGGAACCGTATGTATCAATCATCCTTCTATCATGGCCGCCGGGGGGCCGCCATTCATGCAATGAGCGCCATTGATATTGCCATATGGGACATCATCGGTCAAGCTGCAGGCCAACCGGTCAGCGTTATGCTGGGCGGCAGACAGCACGAGCGGATTACCGCTTATGCCAGCACCTTGTTCCGCAACACGCCTCAGGGAATGAAGGAAGCGGCGCAGAAGTACCGTTCGCTGGGATATAAGGCCGTCAAGTTCGGTTGGGGCGCCGTGGCGGAAAACCCGCTGCGCGTCGTGGAGCTCATCGAAGCTGCCCGGATGGAAGTCGGGGACGCCATCGACCTTATGGTGGACGGCATGTGGACTTCGGATGTGAAGCTGGCCATTCAATTAGTTCGAGAACTGGAAGCGTATCGCGTGTTCTTCGTCGAAGAGCCGCTGAAATCCGACAATTTGCCGGGCTATCGCAAGCTGACGGGCAGTGTGAATGCCCGCATTGCTTGCGGAGAGCAACTGGGCGGATTGTACGAATACGAGCAACTGATTCGCGACGGCGATGTCGATGTGATCCAGCCGGATATTTCCCGTGCGGGCGGCTTGACGGAGGCGCGCAAGCTCGTCACCATGGTGGAGCAAGCAGGCAAGCTGCTGATCCCCCATGCCTGGACGTCGGACCTGCTGACAGCGGCTTCCCTGCATCTGAACGCCTATCAGAAAAATCCGGTGTTTCAGGAGTTCTGCACGAACGATACGCCGCTCAGCCGGGATCTCGTGTTGAATCCGATCGCGCTGAACGCCGACGGCACGCTCGATGTGCCGCGGGGCCCCGGGCTCGGCGTGCAGCTGAACCTGGATGCGGTGAAGAAATATACGGTGGATACCCTGCGGATTTCATAGTGAAGGGGAGGAAACGCCTGTGATATTCGATGGTCATACGCATCTGTTCGGACCCGGTCACGTGGGCGGCAGCTTCCTGGCCGACGCCCGCCGGGCATGGGGCGAGCATTACAGCCTGGTGGTCACGCCCGAGCAGCATGCCGCTTATCTTGAAGATCAATCATTGGCCGGGGCGATCGTCCTGGCCTTTCATTGTTCGCCGACCGGCGTTGTTGTGCCCAATGAATATGTCGCGGACTACGTCCGGCAACAACCGGGCAAGCTCTTCGGGTTCGCCAGCGTGAATCCGCACGAGGAACAAGCGCCGCAGCAGCTCGAGTATGCGGTGAAGGAATTGGGGCTGGTCGGACTCAAGCTTGCGCCGATCTATCAGAACTTCTACCCGGATCAGCAGCCCTATTTCCCGTTATATGCCAAGGCGGATGAACTGGGCATTCCGATCCTGTGGCATCAAGGCACCTCTTTCGTCTCCCAGGGCTATCTGGATGCTTCCAGGCCCGCCATGCTGGATCCGATCGCCAGAACGTTCCCCAACCTGAAAATGATCATTGCTCACCTGGGACATCCCTGGCACGGCGAATGCGTTGCGATCATCCGCAAGCATCCGAACGTATACGCCGATATGTCGGCACTCGTCACGCGGCCGTGGCAATTCTACAATGCGATGATGAACGTGATCGAGTATGGCGTGCCTCACAAGGTGCTGTTCGGCACCGATTATCCGTTCTTCACCGCCGGGCAGACGATTGCCGCCTTCCGCAATATCAATGCTTTGACGGCAGGGACGGCGCTGCCGCGCATTCCGGAGCAGACGATTGAGGATGTCATTCATCGAAGCACGCCGGAAATCCTGGATTTGAAAGGGTGAATGCCATCATGGAAGCGCTCGTGTGGAAAGGGATTGGCGTTGTGCAGTTGGAGGACGGGGTGCGGGCGCCGACGATCTCCGAACGGGAAGTGCTTGTTCGCGTGCAAGCGGCCGGCATCTGTACGACGGATATTCATATGATCGAAGGCAAGCTGGATTTCGCCAAGCCCCCGTGGATACTGGGCCATGAGATTGCCGGCGTCGTCGAGCGAGTCGGCGCCGAGGTGAGGGGCTGGACGCCCGGCGACCGTGTGGCGGTGGACCCGGTCGTCGGCTGCGGTCAATGCGGCGTTTGTCGGATTGGCAAGAAATATTTATGCGCCAGCGGCGGCGAACTGGGCACCACTTATGAGAACGGGGGCTATGGGCAATTCGTGGCTGTCGGCCCGGACAATCTGTATCGCTTGCCGCACGACTTGAGCTACGCGGAGGGCGCCATGATGGAGCCGCTGAACTGCACGATGGGCGCCGTCCATCGCACAGGAAGCATGGCGGGCGCTCGCGTGGCAGTGTTCGGCCCCGGGCCGGCCGGCTTGCTGTTCATCCAATTGGCCAAAGTCTATGGCGCCGCATCTGTCACGCTGGTCGGCCTTGACGATGAGCGGCTGCAACTGGGCGAACGGCTCGGCGCGGACCGGACGGTGAATATTCGTCAAGCTGCCGAACGGGAAGCCTTCCATCAGCAGCAATATGATGTCGTGATTGAAGCTTCGGGCAGCATCGCTGCCGTGCGGGACGGGATGGAGCGGGTATGCCGCGGCGGCACGATGGTGATGTACGGGCTGAACGGGTCCGACCAGCCCTCGATCCAATCCGATCAGATCGTCGGCAAGGACTTGACGATTGTGACTTGCGTTTCGGCCCCCTTATTGTGGGAGCAGGGCATACGATTGACGCAGACCGGCCGGATCAATGTCAAGGACATTGTGACGCACCATGTTCCTTTTGCACAAGCGGAAGATACGCTCAAGGCGATTCTGGCGGGCCGCTTCGACGGCGTGAAGGCTGTTATCGAATATGATGCGTAAGGTTTGAGCGCGATGAGAGAGGTTTGAATATGATGCGCAAGGTTGTGTAAAGTTTATGAAAGAATTGATTATATTGGGCACAGGCGTACATGCTGCGGAAATGGCGGAAATCATTGAACGCATCAACGACCGGCAACCGATGTGGGACTTCCTGGGATACCTCGCGCAGGACGAGACAAGCGGGGATGTCGGACGGGAAATCAATGGCTATCCGGTCCTGGGCACGACGGCCGATTTGTTCCGATACCCGGATGCATGCTTCGTGCCGGACAACGATTTGAAATCCTTCGATCCAATTCCGATTGAACGAATGACCTCGCTTGTCGACCCCTCTGCGTTCGTTTCCCGAACAGCCGTCATAGGCCGAGGCTGTGTGATCTATCCGAATAGCTTCATCGGTTTGCGCGCCAAGTTGGATGATTATGTGTTTGCCTTAAGCGGATGTACAATCAACCATGATGCGAATATCGGCAAACGGGTGATTCTGGCGAGCGGCGTATCGCTGGCAGGACATGTGCGCGTAGGCGATCGCAGTTACCTGGGGCAATCCTGCAGCATTCGCCAGTTCGTGAACATCGGCGCGGGAAGTTTGATCGGCATGGGCAGCATCGTCGTGAAGGATGTAGCCGCAGGCAGCGTCATCGCCGGGAATCCGGGCAAGAAGCTGGATGAGCGCAAATAGAAGAAAAGAGGAGGCAGCAAGCTGCGGCGCGTTCGCAGCTTGCTGCCGTTTGAAAGTGGCGTTTCAGAATGGGAATCTTTCAGTTACGGTTGAAATTCAATATCCCGGAAATAGTTCGAATTGGAATAGGAAGTGGACGGCATACTGCCAAGCGAGGTGCTGAATAGCCCGCTTCCGGTATAGGTGATTAAATTGCCGTTGTTGATCGGCGAATTGAATCCACCGGTCGATATGGCATACTTCATGTCTGTGCTGTTGGATACGGCGACGATATAGTCGGTATTGGCTGCGATCGGTACGTCGGTAATATTATAAACCTTCCATCCGGCCGCGCCCGGTGTGATGTTCCACGAATACGGTCCGGCCACGAGGGTCCCGTTCGCGTTCCAAATGCGAACCGTGTGAACGCCGCCTTCATTGGCAGCGGCATAAATCCTGATCTTCGTAATGGTGCCGGCCACATTGGCCTTGAATTTGGTGCCCAGCTCATACTGAGAATCGTTGCTATATGCCGAGGGCGTCTGGGTGGTGAAGATGTGCTGTGTCGCGCCTGTCGAGCCCGGTTGAAAAACGACATCTCTGAAATAATTGGAATTGCTGAACGCAGTGTTCGGCATATTGCCCAGCGTCGTATTGAATAGCCCGCTTCCGGTATAGGTGATCAGGTTGCCGTTGTTGATCGGCGAACTGAATCCGCCGGTCGTCGCTGCATAGTTCATGTCCGTGCTGTTGGATACGGCGACGATATAGTCAGTATTGGCGGCAATCGACAGGTCGGGAATATCATAGGTTTTCCAACCGGCCGTGCCCGAGGCGATCGTCCATGAATAAGGCCCGGCCAGCAGCGCTCCGCTTGTCGCATTCCATATGCGCACGTTATGGGCGCCGCCTTCGGCGGCATTGGCATAAATCTTGACATGGGTGATCTTGCCAGCCACATTGGCCTTGAATTTGGTACCTAACTCATACCGCGCATCGTTGTCATATCCTGCTGGCGTCTGGGTGGTGAAGATCGTGTTGCCGCTGCCTCCACCGCTCGATTGCGTCTCGTAGGCGCCGATATCCACGCCGTTGCCCTGCGGCCTGGCAGTTCCTTCGTAATCTGTCGCCGGCGCCAAGGTCGAGGTTCCGGCGTCGATGGCCGGGGAATTGGCGTTGAGCTTGAAATTGCCGTTCGCCGCATTTACGAAATTGGGATTCGCAACGATGTCATGAGTTCCCGATACGACGGGCGTCCCGTTGTAATACACATTGTAATCATAAACCACGTTCGTGTTGCTGTAGTTGGCGTTCACCGGATAACCGGTTCGGGCGTACAAAATGTTGTTCGTGATGTTGACATCGGCGGATAAATTGGCGAAGATCTGTCCCCAATCGAGCTCGTCGGTTTGGTTGTTGTTATAGGCGGTGTTGTTCACAATATCCACATTCGTTGATTCGTAGGCATGGATACCCGAACCGCCGTTGTTGTAGACGATGTTGTTGACGACCAGTGTCTTCCCTTGATAGGGTGTTCCGGGGTTCTGGGTGAAGTTGAAATCGTCGAGAATGATGCCGTTGCCGTCCGACATTGCTTGCGTCGCATAAAAGGGCAGGGTCGTCGCGTTATTGTAGCTCACGTTATTTCGAATAATGTTTTTGTAAGTGCTGGTATTGGTATCAATATCGACCGGTTCATAGATGCTGATGCCGCTATTGCCATAGATGCTCCACTTGCTGTTGTCGTGAACCCTGTTGTTTTCGAAGGTGATGTAATCCGCGACGGAGCTGCCGATCCCGCCTCCCGGGCATTTGGAAACATCCAGGTTTCGGAGCTCTACGTGATGGGAGATCTGACTGCCTGCGCCCGCGATCACGATACCGTTGGTGTTGGTGGTGCCCACGTAATCCCAGTCTACGGTGTTCGTCGGATTGTTGGCAATCATGTGATCGTATACGGCCTGCGCCTGTTGCTGCGTGATATCATCCTGATTGCCTTCAATGATGAGATCTTCGATCTTGATGTAGGACGCCCCGGTTACCCGGATATGATTCCAGGCTGTCGTCACTTTGAGCACGGGCTTATGCGCCGGATCGTAGGCCTTATAGGTGATGTACGCCCCCGGGAGGCCCGAGCGGGTAATCTCCACCACCCCCTGTCCGCTGGTCTGTCCGTAAGTTCCGCTCATGATCAGGATGGTGTCGCCGGGCGCGCTGACATCATGGGCCTTCTGAATGGTGGCGAACGGCGCACCTGCGGACAGGCCGTTGTTGGCATCGCTGCCCGTGCTTGCGCTGACATAATAGGTATTGCCTGCCGCTTGCGCCGGGGCCGGGAAAGCCATATAGACCATCCCCAGCAGCAAAACCATGCATAGCGCCGTCAACCTCATTCCTTTGCCTGTTGTTGCGTTCATCAATAACACTCCTCGCACCATTGGATTTGAATGCCCTTACATTTTTACAATAATGCCCACTTGTCCGAAGAGACAGATTAAATATACAAGATGCATGTTGAATTTTTAACCAAGAGGGGAACGGATGGCTGTCATTGTTGATAGATTGATATGGAAGTTGCAAATTTAATCTTTAACCCGACTCCCGGATTCTGATCTAATGAATAGTGAACGGACCCTTCTATGAGGATCGTCGCGAACAAGGTGCGGAGGCGCATTGTATGAATGCGAGAGGAGGGAGACCGCGCATTCAGGCGGAAAGCTGATTGGAAACGACCTGAGGGGATGGGTGATGAATGTACAGCAAATGGGCCGGGCTGGTCCCCAAAACGATCGAAGTAGAATGGCGCGAGTCGACGGGGTCATTCGAAGGGTGGAGGCATGCCGTCGGTCATGGCGGTATCAACTGCCTGCCATTGCCGGAAAGCGTTGCGACGGGGGTACATGCATTGAAGCCCCGTTTGCTGCGCACGTTCGTGCAGGAGTATTTCACGATTTATCCCGATCATGGGGTGTTTGACTGGAGCTTGCTTGATCCCTATATGGAATCGTTAAGCCGAACGGGGGCGGACATTGTGGCCAGTATCGCGATCAAGCCGCCCGCTCTGTTTCCCGCCATCGATCACACGGTCTGGCAGCCGAACGATCCTCGTGAATGGCAGGAGGTGATCTATGCGCTGGTCCATCGCTATTCGGTTGAACGGCGGCTCGTCACTCATTGGGAGATCGGGAATGAACCGGATATTGGCGAAGAGGGCGGCAGTCCCTATCTGTTTCGGGATGCGAATGATTATATGGCGTACTATCGGCTTACCGTCGAAGCGGTTCTGCGCGCCTTCCCCGCAGCCAAGGTCGGAGGCCCGGCGGTTTCGTCCACGGAGCATCCTTTGCTGTCCAATTTCATTCAGCTCTGCCATCAGACCGGCACGCAGTTGGATTTCGTCTCATGGCATGTGTACGACGACAACCCGCACGCACACAGACAAGCGATCGAACGGATTCGCGCGCAGTTGGACAAGTTCGGAGAACGGCGGCCGGAAATGCATGTCACCGAATGGAACAAGGGCTTCGATTATCCGGTATCCATGGTGGAGATGGCTTTCCATCCGCGAAGGGCCGCTGCGGCTGCCGCCATCATGACCGCCATGACGGAAGCGGGGCTGGACTGGTCCTTCTATTATCACATTTGGGACCAGACCTTCTATGCGGAGCAGTTCCGAAGCTTCTACCGGGAGCTGCCGATAATGATCAAGCATTGGAACGAATTTCCCCACCGCTTCGGATTGTTCGGGGTATGCGGCGAAGTTCGCCCGGTGTACTTCGTCTACCGGATGCTGGCCCGGATGGGCGGAGTGAAGCTTGCCGTGCGGAACGACGATCCGGATTTGTGGATACTGGCGGCAGCCGGGAGCAGGAAGTGGAGCGTGCTGATCGCGAATTATTCGCTGCATGCGGCGGAGGATAAGCTCGTTAACTGCAAGCTTATGCAGCTTCCGCCAGGAGTCAAACGGCTGGTCGTCTATCGGATCGACCACGAACGCAGCCGATTGTGCGATCCGTCAAAGCTTCCGCTCGTCGAACAACGGATAGTCGACACGCCTGCAGCCGGCGAATTTTATTTGCAAACGCTATGTCCCGCCGATACCGTTACGTTTATTGAACTGGAGTTTTGAGGGAATGGCGTCTCCTGCAAGCCGGTCCTCACATTTAACATAATGATGGAAATTATCTAGGGTGTTTGGAGGCGAAAATATGTTGAAGAAAGGCACATCCGCTTTTTTTGCTGTTATTCTTGCACTGGCTGCATGTCTGTCAAGCATTGGCGTCGGCGGGAGTACGGTCCATGCGGCGCCGGCCGCGCCGGCCCTGGGCATTCCGGGCGTTGTCCATTCGTTGCTTCTGCCCGGCGATAGCGACATTACCGTTGATGGAAGCCTGGATGAAGCCGTCTGGCGCATGGACGGCTCGGACGGCAAAGAGCTGCTCCATGTTAATCCGGGCGATTCCTCGAACAATACGGTGGTTTTCGACACGGCTTGGGACTCGACGAACCTCTATGTCGCGGTAAATGTTTTTGATGAAAGTGTTATCCCGAATGGGAGCGATCCGAACAACTTGTGGAGTGAGGATACCGTTGAGCTCTTCATCGACGGCGACAATAAGAAGAGTAGTTCCTATGACGCCAATGACTATCAGATTTTTATCGGCAACAGCGGTGCGGTGAAAGTGAGCAAGCAAGGCGGCGGTGACACGTCCGCATTCGCCGGTGCCATTCACGTTGCAACGCAGCCTGCCGACGATGGACGTGGATACAGCGTGGAGGTGGCCATTCCCTGGTCGGCCATCGGCGTGACTAATCCGGCCGAGGGCACGGTTATCGGTTTCGACGTGGGCAACGACGACTCCGATACAGTGACGGACCCGGCTCCGCAGACAAGAATTACCGCCCAGGGCTGGTACAATGCCGACAATACGAACTATCTGCATGCCTCTACCTTCGGCAACCTGATTCTGGCGCAGAAAAATACGCCGGTTGCTTCGGTCAAGGGTACGCCGACCGTGGACGGCGATCTGGCGGACTGGGCCGGGTTGCCCCGTTCCGTAACCGAGAGCGCCTATAGCGGGAATTACAACAATGCGCTGACGTTCGCTTCCTCGAACGACAAGAACAACCTGTATTTTGGCATCCAGGTGCTGGACGACGATTTGGTCAACGATTCGGCGAACCAGTCCTGGCAGAATGACGTTGTGGAAATCTATCTGGACGGCGCCAATAACAAGGCGTCCGTCACCCCCAAGCAGATCAGCGTCAATTGGAATTCAAAGGACTGGAATCCGGCGGATGAGGATTATGTAAGCACGGAGGATGGGATCACCACCGCATTGAAGAACTTCGACGGCGGGTACAGCATCGAAGTACAGGTTCCCTGGACCGCCATCGGTGTAACCCCTGTTGATAAGCAGGTGCTGGGCTTCGACATTGTCAATAATGACAATGACGGCCAAGTGGGCAACAATGTATGGATCGCCTGGAATGGGAACGGAAACAACTGGGCGAGCACGGCAGCCTATGGCAGCCTCGTGCTGAACAACGCCGATGTGGAAGCCTTGCCGGATGTCGAGGACCTGGGCGGGCAGACGATCTTTACAACGCAAAGAGCTGCCTCCAGTACAAACGATTTTGAGCCCTATGAATTGGGGACCAGGTTCCTGGCAACGCGAGCGGGACAGGTGACCAAGGTCAGGATCTATACGAATGACCAGGAAGGCGGCTTGCACACTGTTAGCATCTGGGATGCAGGAGCGCAGAAGGTTGTTTCGGGGCCCTATGACTGGGATATTAACGAAGAAGCCGGCCAAGGAGCCGCAGGCTGGAAGGTCTTTACGCTGTCGACGCCGCTTGACATTAAAGCAAATCGGGAATATATCGTATCGGTATCCACCAGAGTATCCAACACCAGCAACGACTATTTGTATTCATACACCAGCGGTGGGCTTGCCAGTACTGTCCGGAACGGATACCTGGAGACCAGAGGCGGCGTGTATACGGACACTATGGGAACGATGCCTCAGTCTCCCAGTGCCGCAAACTATTTCAGGGATGTCGTCTTTGTTCCCTCCGATGGGGAAGTCTTTACGGATGATGTCGAAGATATGACGAAGCTGTATGATTCTGCATTCATATATCTTCTTGATAGTGCAGACGAAGGCGGCAACCCAAACTTTAATGCCTATTTCGGAGAGAAGAGCCTTCGAACATGGCAAGATGGCGCATATCTGCTATACAAAGCTCCGGAGGGGAGTATTCTGAGCTTCTCCATGGAGACCGTTGAAACAAACCAAGCGCCATCTGCTGCGTTCAGTGTATGGGCCTCCGCCGATGGAGACAACTTTTCGAAAGTAGCGCTGAACAAGACGCAAATAGCCGTAGATCAGGGATGGATATACAAGAATCGGTATGATTCATTGTCCGAGTCCGAGCTGAAAGATAAGCAATTCATCAAAATAACTTACAACGAGAACATGAATCTGGAACAATATGGCGGTGTCAACAAGGTCAGCTTCAACTACTTGCCCACTCCCAATATGCCTCCTGTCGCTGCCGCACTGCAGGTCAACCAAATGGCGGCCCAAGGTCAAGCTCTTACGGGCGCCGTCGCAGCCAGCGATCCGGAGAACGACCTGCTGAGCTATGAAATCACGACCGAGCCCCAGCACGGCGCCGTCGAACTGGGGACAGGAGCAGATAGCAACGTCTGGACCTATACGCCGGCCGGCGATTATGTCGGATACGACAGCTTTGTGGTCGGCATCTCCGATGAAGCGGGAGGCGAAACCGCCACCCGGGTCGAGGTCTACGTCAACTACGCCCCCGCCAATTTGACCTATTATGTCAGTGACGGCGATGGCAGCGATAGCAATAACGGCCTGTCGGCAGAAGCGCCATTCAAGACTATCCAGAAAGCCTCTGATGTCAGTAAGCCCGGCGACACCATTCTTATCATGAACGGAACGTACGGGCAGACTGGCGGACAAGGTGTGGTGGAGATTACCCGTTCGGGCCTCCCGGGGGCTTACATCACCTACAAGGCCTATCCGGGACATCATCCGATACTCAAGGTGGAGGATGCCTGGAACCATATCCGGGTGACCGGAGCTTCCTTCATCAAAATTGAAGATTTGATCATTGAAGGCAATCAGGACGATATTACGCAGGAACAGGCGCAGGCTGTATACGATCATATGCTTGCCACCGGCGGAGCGAATGACTGGGGCGCTGTGGACTGGGCGCTGGTGGGCTCTACTAACACCAACGGCATTGTAATCGCAGGTGTGGACGGTCGTATCGTCCATCACGTAGAGCTCAGGAACCTGGACGTTTCCAAGTGCCCCGGCGGCGGGATCGGCAGCTCCGACGCGGATTACATCGTCTTTGAGAACAACAGGGTTCACGACAACAGCAAGTGGAGCATCTATGCCAACAGCGGCATCAGCATGTATGAGCCGGAGGATTATGACAACGTCACAGACACCTATAAGAATATCATCAGAAATAACGTAAGCTACAATAACGTGACGACCATGAAATGGTATGCAACGCAAGGGATGTCGGACGGCAACGGCATCATTCTGGACGATTTCAACAACACCCAGAACGGCGGCAAGCCGTACCAGGGCAAGACGCTGGTCGCCAACAATATCGTTTATAACAACGGCGGTTCGGGCATCCACGCCTACGAATCAGCCAATGTGGATATTGTGAACAACACTGCCTATAACAACAACCGGACCGATGACCTGAATTGGGGACAGATTTTCGCCAGTTCGGCCGCCAATGTCAACATCATCAACAACATTCTGTACGCCCGAACCGGCTACAGAGTGAACGACAATTATAACAATACCAATGTGGTCTATGATTATAATGTGTACTTCAACGGGGCACCAGCCGTGAAGGGTCCTCATGATATCGTAGCGGATCCGAAATTTGCAGACTTGGCAAATGGCGATTTCCGGATCGGCGCCGATTCCCCGGCTATTGACGCCGGAACTTCTACCTTGGCGCCGGCGACAGATTACGCGGGAACGGCCAGGCCGCAGGGCAGCGGTGTAGATATTGGCGCCTACGAATATGTCGTTCCGACAAACCATTCAGGCAATCAAGGAACGTCCGCTGGCGATACAACGTCAACGAAATCCGGATTGGATGTCATGGTGAACGGCAAGTCGGCGAGCATCGGCCAACTGGGCGAGTCCGACAGGAACGGACAGAAGGTCGCGACGGTGACGCTCGATGCGAAGAAGCTGAAGGAAGCGCTGGCGACAGCAGGCGAGCATGCCGTCATTCGCATCCCCGTTCCGTCCGCATTCGATGCGGTTATCGGGCAATTGAACGGGCAGATGGCAAGCGATCTGGCACTGCAGCAAGCGTCGATCGACATCCGGGCTGCTGCGGGTTCGTATACGCTGACGGCCGAGCAACTGGGTATTCAGGCGCTCGCGGAGCAGCTTGGCGCAGGCACGGACCTGGAGGGCATCCAGGTGGACATCGAGATTGCGGCGCCATCGCCTGACAGTGTCAAGCTGGCAGAAGATGCCGCGGCGCAAGGCGGATTCACGCTCGTCATTCCGCCGCTGTCGTTCACGGTCAAGGCTACGTACGGCGGGAAGACGGTTGAGTTGACCCGGTTCGACAGCTATGTGGAGAGAACGATCGCGATTCCGGACGGCGTCGATCCGGCGAAGATCACGACAGCGGTTGTTGTGGAGGCGGATGGCTCCATGCGTCATGTGCCGACCCGGATCGTTCAGGTCGATGGCCGTTGGGCGGCCCGGATCAACAGCGTGACAAACAGTCTGTATGCGCTCGTCGGCAATTCGCACAGCTTCGCGGATGTCGCGCAGCATTGGGCGAAGGATGCGGTGAACGAGATGGGCTCGCGGCTGATTGTCAGCGGCGTGAGCGCGGATCGTTTCGGTCCGGATCAGGCGATCTCGCGGGCGGAGTTCGCAGCGATTCTCGTGCGCGGGCTGGGGCTGAAGTCGGATGCGGGAGCAAGTGCATTCACGGATATTAAGGGCATGGAATGGTACGCAGGCAGTGTCCGGGCCGCATACGGCTTCGGGTTGATCAGCGGGTTCGAGGACGGCACGTTCCGGCCGCAGGAGACGATCACGCGCGAGCAGGCGATGGTGATGATCGCGAAGGCGATGAAGCTGACAGGGCTGACAACGGGGGCAACACTGTCTGCAAGCGAACAGCTCGATGCCTTCGCCGATGCGGGGAGCGTTGCAAGCTGGGCGAAGGACAGTGTCGCCGCCAGCATCGAAGCCGGCATCGTGTCCGGCAGAAGCGGCACGGAGCTGGCGCCGAAGGATGCGATCACGCGGGCGGAAGTCGCCGTGATCGTACAGAGACTGCTGCAAAAGTCCGATTTGATTTAAAGCGAAAGTCCGGAGCCAGCCCTTGCAAACCTTGCGAGAATCAGGTTTCAAGGGCTGGCTTCTCCATTGTCAATCCAACATCATTGGATAATTTCAATCATGGAGGTTTTATCATGAGCGGTCCGCTGGGAAATATTTATATGCTGAGAGACGGTATTCGAACGAAGCGGGTTTCAAGTTATGACCGAACCGGGGGCAACGATGACAGAATTGTCATTGGGCCGGGGGAGACAGTTGTTCTTGCCGACATCAAAGGAGCGGGCATCATCAAGCATATCTGGTGCACGTTCGTCTGCAAGGACCCGATGATCCGCCGCAATGCGATCTTGCGCATGTATTGGGACGGCGAGGAGAAACCGAGCGTAGAAGCGCCGCTTGGCGACTTCTTTGGGCAAGGGTGGGGCGAGAATTACAACTTCGTTTCATTGCCGTTCGCGGCCGCTCCCGCAGAAGGCAAGGCATTGAACTGTTACTTTCCGATGCCGTTCGGCGACGGGGCGCGTATCGAGCTGGAAGTGGATTCGGATGAGAAGATGGACGCTTTCTATTATTATATCGACTATGAAGAGCATCCGGGCATTCCTGTGTCGATGGGACGCTTCCATGCCTGGTGGAACCGGGAAATTACGGGTGTCCATCCGGAAGAGGGCGAGATTGAATGGGGCGTCGTCGGACCCATGGGAAACAATCCGACAGACGCGCATAACTACTTGTTTGCCGATATTGAGGGCAAGGGGCATTTTGTCGGCGTACATTACTATGTGGATAACCCTGGTCCGATGTGGTACGGTGAAGGCGACGACATGTTCCTGGTGGACGGGGAGCCTTGGCCGGGGTCGCTGCATGGCACCGGGACCGAGGATTTCTTCAACACCAGTTGGAGCCCGAACGAAGTATATCTGCATCCGTACTTCGGAGCCGCGCGTGTGCCGAACAAGCTGGGCTGGATGGGCCGCACGCATTGCTACCGATTCATGCTGGAGGACCCGGTTTATTTCGACAAGTCGCTGCGGGCCAGCATCGAACACGGACATAACAATAATTTGACGCTGGATATCAGCACGGTCTCCTTCTGGTATCAGACGGAGCCGCACAAGTGGTTCCCGCCGCTGCCCGATCGCCAGGGCAGGCAGAATATGCCGGAGATATGGGTGAGGGACGTCCATCGATGGAGACATGCGTGGAGAGTCAGTAAAGGCAACGGCAAGCATCTGTGGGGCGACGAGTAGGAGAACGGGCAACCAATGGACAGAAACAACCGGTTCCGCAAGACGGTGAACATGATATCCGGGAATACGGGATTCGAAGGGAATGAGAATCAGTGAAATTTTTCAAGCCTGTGCATGGCCCGCCCGGAATGGAGGCAAGCTTTTTTGCTTCGGCGTTTGCCGAACTGGAAGTAAGCGGCGGGCTTAAAGTTTTCTGCGAAGCGCCGGATTGGAAAAGTTGGTTGTCCAGGTTGGCCGATGCGCGCAGCCGCGGCATCGGGGCGGATGTTATTTATGTTCCGCAAGGCTGGATACCGACTCTCGCCGAGCTTGATGTGTTGAGTGATTTAACTCGATGCGCCCAAGTCAGCGGCCTGGATATTACGCATTGGCAGCGGAATTATGCGGGCAATATATGGGACATGGGCAGCTACAGAGGGAAGCAATATGGCATTCCGGTGTACGGAGCCGTATGGTGCTTCATGTACAACAAGAGTTTGTTGGCAGAAGCGGGCTGCGACAATCCTCCCCGGACATGGGAAGAGTTGGAGCAATGCGTTCGTAAATTGCGGGCTGTTCTGCCCGGAATTTGGCCATATGGCGTTAACGACGATTCGGATGGGCATTTCATCGACCATGCTTACATTTTTTTGTTGGCAGGCGGGTTGGCACAACTGACCCGGCATCATCGTTGCAGCTTTGATAATGAATGGTCGATCAAGGGACTCGAAATGCTTGACTTCATGACCGGTCGGGAATGGTGGAAGGACAGATGGCCTTGCGACAAGCTGTTCGCTGCATTCATGAACGGCGAGGTTGCGATGACAGTTGGACCGGCGGAGTGGGTTCTGCGCCAGAGAGAACAGAATCCTCATTTCCCCTTGGGGATTTCGATGATGCCCGCGCCCATCGGAGGGAAGCCCTTATCCCTGGCTTCTTACGGCATGTATTGTATTCCTGCGGAATCCGAACGTATGGAAGAAGCATTGCGATGCATCGAGCATATGACGCTTCCGTCTACACGGGTCCGCCATGCTTCCGCCGTTGGAGCGTTGCCGATTCATCATTTTTCAGATAGCAATGACAACAAGCAGGATCCAGCCTTTGAAATCTTTCATCGTCAAGTCTTGCTGAGCGGGGAACTGCCGAAATGGCCGTTTGCTTACACCGATTGGTTGACTCAAGCGATGGAGTCCGTCTTATCGGGCAAGATTAAAGCCGGCGATGCATTGCATCAAGTTACAGAACGCATTAATGAATATATGGGAGAAACGTAAACCGAGGTGAAACCCATGAATAGCACAATACAGCAAGTGCGCCCCGAAGACAGCGGCTCATTGGCCAGAATACTGATCAAAGCGTACCCGGGACCGGAAGGGATTTCCGAAGAACGATTGAAGCAAATAGCCGACAACCTGAAGAAGGAGTTGGCCGATGGAACAAACCGGCCTACCTTCGGAGCCTATCGCAACGGAGAGTTGTTGGGGGCGTTCACCCTTCCCGAGTTTACGATGAACTTGCGTTCGGCAACGGTGAAGATAGGCGGGGTGGCCGGGCTTTGCGTGGATTTGCTGCATAAGAAAGAGAAGGTTGCGCGCGACCTGATGGCTTTCGCGTTGGACTACTATCGCGGCAAGGGGATTCATCTGTCTGCGCTGTACCCGTTTCAAAGCGAATTCTACAAACGAATGGGGTATGGATACGGAACGACGATCCATCAATTCAGCGTCCGACCGGATGCCTTCCCGAAAGGATCGACCCGGGCGCATCTGGTCTATTTGACGAAATCGGACAAGGATGCAATGCTGGCCTGCTATCATGAGTGCTTCACTTCAGTGACCGGCATGTTCCGGCGGGAGGAGCAGGATATGCACGCATTGTTTCATGACGCCAATACAGTGGTGGGGGTTAGACGAAATGACCGCATAACAGGCTATATGGTATTTTCCTTCCCTCGGGTAAAACCGGAATATCCGCAGAAGTACAATATTCTGGTCAAGGAAATGATATACACGACGCACGAAGCCTTCACTGAATTATGCGCATTCCTGAATGCACAGAGCGATCAAGCGCAACGAGTGATCGTCCGCTCGCAGGATGACAGACTGTACTATGCGTTGCACGATCCGACGAACGGTCAATTCGACAACTTTCACACCACGGCGCTGGAAAGCTATGTCTCGGCCATCGGCATGATGTGCAGAGTGTTGAATACCCGGGATTTGTTCGAACAGCTTGCGCAGTGCGATTTCAACGGGATGAACGGCTGCCTGAAGCTGACGGTTCGCGATTCGTTCTGCGCGGCCAATAACGACAGCGTGCTGTTGAACTTTATCGATGGCAGACCTTCCTTGGATAATCCGTCGGAGCCGCAGGCAGTGATTGAGCTGGATGTGGCCGATTTGTCTTCGCTCCTTATGGGCGCCGTACGCTTCAGGACATTGTATGACTATGGATTGGCGAGAATTTCCGATTTCTCCAAGGTTGGCTGGGTCGACCGACTGTTCATCAGCGACCGCGCCCCCGGATGCGTTACAGTGTTTTAAGCATGCGACCAGCCGAAGCGTACAACGAATACGACGCTGTATAAGGAGTGGAATCTGAATGCCAAGCATTCGCAATCAGAAGTTATCCGTACATTGTCAGGACGACGGGCAAGGATTTGGTTTAACGGATCTTGCAAGAGGCACGAATTGGCAGCGGGATGAACAAACAATGGTTTGTTTGGTTGCGGGGGAGTCGGGAAAAGAACAAGATTGGGTTCAGATGAAGCCCTTCCGCGCCGAACAGGTTGACGAACAGACTCTGGAGATTCGGTATAACGCCGGCGAATCCGTCATCGTGTATCGCTACCGGCTGCATGCTGATTATGTTGAGGTTCAGGCCGCGGCGGAGCGCGATTCCGATCTCGCGCAAGGCTATTCGCTTCCGGGCTCTTTCGTTGCGGACGGCGAGCAGTTGGCGATGGTTCTGCCGATCATGCAGGGCATGCTGTGGAAGGGCAAGGGCGATCCGTTCGAATGGCGGTTGGCCGAGAACGGGCATGGCGGCTTCTGCATGCCCTTGATCGGCTATCTCGGGAGCAGCGGCGGCTTGCTCGTGACTGCGGAAACGCGGGACGATGCCAATCTCTGGCTAGGCAAAGACGAGCGCAACCGGTGTTGGGCCAGCTTTGTACAATTGGCCTCGCTCGGCGCTATGCGATATACGAGAACGGCAAGAATTTATGCGACCGACGCCGACCATGTCGCGATCGCCAAAGTTTACCGCAATAAGGTGATTTCGCAAGGACGCTTCCGCAGTTGGGAGGAGAAAATTGCGGAGAGGCCGGCGCTGGAACGACTGTTCGGGGCGCTGATGTGTTTCATCGGCTATTGCCAGGACGATATCGATTATGTGGCCGAGTGCGCAAAGCTGAAGCAGTATGGCTTCGACAAGGCGCTTGTGTACCCGGCCAGGTTCAATACGTACCACAGGGATTTGTTAATGGGCGGCTTGCCCGCGATTGATCTGAGCCGGGAAGAGGTTGCGGGAATCAAGGCGTTGGGCTACGATGTGGCCCCCTGGTCCTGGGTTACCGAGGCGCTGGATGACGGCACGGATGCGATACGCAGCAAGTACAGGACAACGCCCGAAGGCGCGTATATCCGTGCATGGAGCATCGATGATCAACACTGGAATAAAATGTGTACGACTTTTATGGGCGATTATGTGCAGGCATCATACGAAGGCATTTGCTCCGATATGACCTGGGATCACTTTGACGTTATCGCTACCGCAATGAATGGGGAATGTCATACGCTGGATCATCCGGGACATTATGGCAGACCGATGTCCAAGTCGGAAGACCGCGAGTTCATCCGTCAGTTGTTTCTTGACGCCGGGAAAACCGGAAGACCGATCAGCTCCGAGGGGTTCATCGATGCCTACGCGGATTGCTACGATATGGGATCGGTCAAGGCGTTTCCTATGTTCTACCATTGGCCGTTCTGGCCCATCCCGCTCACCTCACTGGTGTATCATGACAGTATGATGCATACCTGGTGGGAAATTCACAATTACAACAACCCTTACTTCGGACATGTGGAGTGGCACAAGTTATATGAGAATGGCGGGGGCCGCCCGCGATTGCAGGCGGCGATGGACGCTCTCTACGGCGCTCCTCCCGACGTGTTTCCTTTCGGCAGCCAATATATGTGGTCCGGCAGAGGGAATGAAACTTTTGCCTTCAAGTACAGATTCGAAGATCCCGAGGTTCAGCATGCTTTGCGCGAGGCGCTTCCTGTTGCCCGACTGCATGGCTTGATCGGCAAGCTGGAGATGATCGGCCACCGGTTTCTGTCAGAGGACGGCAATGTGCAGGAAACCGTATTCTCGGACGGCACTCGCGTAATCGCGAACTTCGCGGGCGATCTTCGCAGAGATATTCCGGGTATTGGTCCGCTTCAGGCGGAAAGCTGGATTGTGGTGAAGTCCCAATAAACGGCAGGAATGTTATCTATTTCATATTCCGGTCATCCACGGGCAGCCGGATCTGAAACGACGTTTCCACATTCGGCGTGCTGCTCATCTCCACGCTGCCCTGATGGGCGAGGGCAATGTCCTTGACAGGGGAATAGGGACTCTTCATGCCTGCCGGGATATTTTTGTTGCGGGCTTCTCGCTCGTATAAAGTTTTCATTTGTGCGCACAATGTATTTACGACGTTAATAAAATGTAATATTATTATTGTGGAAGGAGGAACTGATTATGGCGCAAACCAATATTAACATTCGGATCGATGAAGATCTAAAAAAAGAGGCAGAATCCCTGTTTAATGAACTCGGGATGAATATGACTACTGCTGTCAATATTTTTGTCCGACAATCCATTCGGCAAGGGGGAATCCCCTTCGAGATCACAATGCAAACCGATCCATTCTACAGTGCAGCGAATATCAAAAGGTTGAAGGAATCGATTGGGCAAATGGGGCAGGGTAAGATCGTTGAAAAGACAATCGCGGATTTGGAGCGGTTAGAGAATGCCTAACTTGATTTTTACGAGCCACGCTTGGGAGGACTACGTATACTGGCAGACGGAAGACCGAAAGACCTTAAAGCGAATAAATTTGCTGATTGCTGATATTGAACGAAATGGCTATGAGGGAATCGGAAAGCCTGAGTCATTGCGGGGGGATCTGTCGGGATATTGGAGCCGACGCATTGATGAAACGAATCGCTTGGTTTACCGCATTCGTGAAGATGTAATTGAATTTTACGCTTTCCGCACCCATTATGGAGACAAGTAGGCAGAGCGCTGCGACACCGTGTCGCGGCGCTTATTAATATGAAGGCAGCAGGGCACGATGTTGAGGGATCTGTTGAATGAAGATGTATTCGCATATCCGATCGATCTTCGACAAGGGTCACCTCGGCAGCCGGATCTGAAACGACGTTTCCACATTCGGCGTGCTGCTCATCTCCACGCTGCCTTGATGGGCGAGGGCAATGTCCTTGACAATGGTCAGGCCAATCCCCAATCCTTCGCCCTTTCTTCCACTGTCCACCCGGTAGAAGCGTTCGAATATGCGCGCTTGATGCTCCGGAGGAATCCCTTTTCCTTTATCTTTCACGATTACATTCACGAATTGCTCGTCTGCCGTCAGCCCGATGCCGAGGTATCGTCCATCCTTCCCGTACCGGATCGCATTATCCAGCATATTTCGCAGCGCTCTTTCCATAAGAGAAGCGTCGATCGGGAGATGAATGTCCTCGTCCGGCAGATCGACATCCAGGTGCACCTGGTCGCCGTCGAGTATCATAATGTATTCAACTGCCATCTTGCGAAGGATCTCGGACAAATTATGATTCGCCAGGTGAACGGTCAGATCGTCCGCATCCTGACGGGAGATGTCCAGCATCTGATCCAGCAGCTTGTCCATGTATCTGCAGCGTTGAAGAATAATTTTGGCTCTGCCCTGAAGTTCTGTCTGATCCTTGTAATTTCCGGTACGAATCATTTCGGCGCAGCCGAGCATCGTCGTCAGAGGCGTCCGCAGATCATGCGACAGGTTGGAGAACAGCAGCTTGCGCTTGTTCTCGAATTGCTGAATTTCCGCGAATTGGGAACGGATTCGATGCGCCATGGAATTGTAATGCTGCGTAAGCTGTCCAAGCTCGTCTTTGGAGGGATCCACCAGTTCTGCAACCGGTGTATCGCTATGGATATTCAGTTGATTCAGCGCATTGTTGAGCTTGCGGATTCTTTTGCTGATCGAAGAGAACAACCATATGGCCAGCAGGAAAGGCAATGAAAACGACAGGATCAACGGACCGACCAACGAAAGCAGCGACTTGTACGTGCGGACCATGAAATACACTTCGCCCTGCTTCATCGCGGAAGCCGGAACGTTGAGCAGCAAGAAGTACGACTCGTCTCCAAGCGTCGCCGGGGTGAGGACATGAACTTCATTTTCCTCCAGGTATCCCGCGGGCATATTCTGCATCATTTGCGCCAGATCCTTGAATGTAAAAGTCGGATTGAGCCCGGCTGTATCGTAGATGGATCGGCCTTGATCGTCAATCCATATCCAGCGAGTGGCGGGATGCTCGGCGTGTGCGCGCTCCAGCGTATCCCGGAGCTTGTCCGGCTCGAATGAGGACTGCTGTCCGATCGAATCGACAACGGACTGCGCCAGCGGATTCAAATCGAACAGGGCGTACCCTTTATTCGCTACTTTCCCGATCCAGACGGACGAATAGCCGAACAGGACCATGCTCAAAGCGGCGCACAGCACAACGAGTATCCACAGCTTGGTACGCAATTTCATAGGCCAACCCCCGTCAATCGGTAACCTACGCCGCGCACGGTCTGGATTTCCCAAGGGGACTGCGCCCGTTCCAGTTGCTTGCGCAGCCGGCTCATATATACGCTTAAGTTGTTATCGTCATATCGTTCGTGCTGCCAGACTTGTTGATAGATTTCGAGCTTCGTCATCACCTGGTCCGGATTTTGCATGAATAGCTGCATCAGACCGCACTCCACGTGCGTCAGCGGGATTTTCTCGTGCTGGATGAGCAGAGTAAAGTTGTCGACATCCAGAATCATATTGTTCAGGCGAATGACGAGGGAAGCGTGGCGCGATTTCGGATATCGCCTGCGCAGCACGGCTTGAACGCGGGCCATCAGCTCCATCGGACTGAACGGCTTCGTCACGTAATCGTCCGCCCCGAGACCGAGCGTGGCGATCTTGTCCTGCTCCGCTCTTCTTGCGCTGACGACAATCGTCAATACGTCCAATCGGCGATTGTTCAAGTAGCGCAGCACCTCGAACCCGTCGCGATCGTCCATCATGAGATCCAGAATGATGACATCGATAGGTCCCGATTCCAGTTGATCAACCGCCTGTTGTCCGGATTCGGCCTCGATCGCATGCATGCCGGCCTGGGAGATATAGGTGCGGATCACTTCGCGAATTTGCGGATCGTCGTCAACCACGAGAATTCGTTCCATTTTATTGTCGTCACCGCCAAACCATTATAAATTAATTCGATCATAGCACGTCTGAACTTTCATTTGTTATGCAATTGACGAGTCTAGCAAATCCTTTAAGAATTCATTAAGAATTCCAAGAGAGTTCTGCTGATATACTCCCATTAGTTGTAAGGTGCAAGCAGCATGGTGAGATTCTATGCGGAGGAGCTTTTGAAATGGAAAGAAAACGCAAGCCGAAAAGGCAGGCAGCAAAATGGCTCAACATGTGGATTGTCGTCATATTTGCGTGGTCGGTCGCTGTGCCTGCGGCTCGACCGGTGTCAGCAACAGGTGCGGGAAACATTCAAAAAATAAGTGTAGGGCAATATTATTCCATGGCGTTGACGCAGAACGGCAAGGTTTTGGCTTGGGGCAATGACTGGTATGAACAAACGAACGTTCCGATTGGATTATCCGATGTTCAGGACATCGCGGCCGGCTATACTCATGGAGCGGCGCTTACGGCGGGCGGGGGTATTGTTACATGGGGAGCCAAAGGGATCAGCAGCGCGTCCAATCTCAATGTGCCTGCCAACTTGACTGATGTTAAAGCCATTGACGCAGGCGACAGCTTTACTTTGGCGTTGAAGAATAATGGCACGGTAGCTGCCTGGTCAATCATAAATGATCCTATTAATGCTAATTTACGGGATCCATATCAGATAGAGACGCCCCCAGGCGACGCGGTCGGGATCACAATGATCTCCGCAGGAAAAGGCCATGCGCTGGCGTTGCGATCAGACGGTCGGGTTGTCGCATGGGGCTCAACATCCGAAGGCGCTTCTAATAATCAAGGGCAATCGATCGTGCCTAATGAGGCCAAGAGCGGAATTATCGCGATAGCAGCAGGCGGATACCACTCCCTTGCTTTGACGAATGGCGGCGAGGTAATCGCTTGGGGAGCAGGAAGTTATAATAATGGCTTGAACCATGATTTTGGTCAAACCATTGTACCTCCGGCAGCAAAGAGCGGTGTTATCGCGATTGCCGCAGGGAGATACCACTCCCTTGCGCTAAAGACGGACGGCACCGTTATCGCTTGGGGGGGAAATGGGTTTGGTCAATCGACAGTACCGCAAGGTTTGAACGGTGTAGCCGCCATAGCGGCTGGAGACGACACCTCCTTGGTATTGAAGCAGGACGGCGCTGTCGAAGGTTGGGGATATAATGGTTATGGCGGAGCGGTCATTAATGGCGACTTAAGCGGATTAATGGTGCAAGAAGGCACGCTTAATCCTGCATTCTCTCCTTCTCAGCTTTCATACGAGGTTGCCTATGTCGGGGCTTCAACCACCGGCGTGCATGTCATGGCGACGCTAGTTGATGCAAAAAATGGCGTTTTGTATATCGACAACAAGCCTCAGACGAGCGGCAGCTTTGCAGCCGTCAATCTGACAGGGCTAAAGACCGTCATCCCGGTCACTGTCGAGCATCCGATCTATCCGCCGAAATACTATGAGATTGCCGTTTTCCGGGATAATACGTTTCCAACGGTTCAGTTCAGTCCGGATGGAAGCGGTGTCTCCGTGCTGAAATCCGTTTCTACTACGGTTACGGTTGACGACACGATCAGCGGAGTGGATCCCGCCACGTTTGAATATGTCTGGACACAATCCGATTCTGACCCCGCAAGCGGATGGGAGACGTTCACGCCGGGCGGCTCGTCTCTTTTGTTCGCACAGCTTGAGAAGGTCGGCGGGGACGGAACGTGGTATTTGCACGTTCGGGGCAAGGATAAGGCAGGCAATGAGACAAACGCGGTTTCGCAGCCGTTCCTGCTCGATAACACGCCGCCGGTGATCGATATCACGATGAAGAAGGCGAACGATGATGCTCCTTATTCAGAGAATGACTGGACGAACCAGAATGTTATCGTATCTGCCGAGGTAACGGACACCCACCCAACTTCGGTTTCTTATTCGATCAATGATGGCGGGTCATGGAGCCTATATTCCGAGCCTTTCCGCCTGGAACAGGACGGTGTCTATCCTGTGAAGATTGAGGCCATCGATGCGGCGGGTAATAAAACGATCGTATCCCGCACGGTCAAGATCAGCAAGAGCGCGGTGAAGCTGACGCCGACGTTAACGAAGGCAGGCGGAGGCGACTATACAAGCGGCGATTGGACGGACGGGAGCGTTACCGTCAGCGTCAACGCGGAAGCAGGCGTTAGCGGGATCGAGAAGTTGCTCTACGCCGTGGATGGAGGAGCCGAGAAGCCTTATACGAACAAGACACCGGTTGAGGTTGCCGCGGAAGGCATGCACACGCTCTCGTTCAAGGTGTCGGATAACGCGGGCAGCAGCTTGAGCGCTTTTTTGGAGGTAAACATCGATAAGACGGCGCCTTCCGTCAACTTTGGCGTGAATGGCAGCGAAACATGGGCGCAATCGGCTCAGACCACGGCGGTAGTTGGTGACAGTGGCGGCAGCGGGATCGTCGCCTCTTCCCTCCAACATGCCTGGACGATGGACCCGGTGGCTGCACCTGCGCCTGCGGACTGGACGACGTTCACAAACGGGGCGGCACTGGAAAAGTTCGGTGCCGATGGAGATTGGTTTTTGCATATTCGTGGACAGGATGCTGCCGGCAATCCGGTAAGCCCGACGACTGCCGTATCCGGGCGATTCCGGTTGGACAATACGGGACCGGCGGTGAGCGTGACGATGACGACTGCGGATAACGCTCTATATACGGGTGACGATTGGACGAATCAGAACGTAAACGTAGCAGTCTCCGCCGTGGACGCGGGCAGCGGCGTGGCGGCAGTCACCTACTCGCTTGACGGCATGACGTGGAGCGTGTACTCGGACTCTATCGTGCTGCATGAGGAGGGCATCCACTCCGTGTCGATCAAAGCGGTCGATTCCGTGGGCAATGAAACAACCGTGCAGGGCATGGCGAAGATCAGCAAAAGCGGGTTGAGACTGACGCCAACGCTGACGAAGGCGGATAACAGCACTTATGTGAGCGGCGACTGGACGAACGGAAGTGTAACGGTGAGCACCTATGCGGAAGCAGGCGTCAGCGGGATCGCGGATTTGACTTATACGCTAGACGGAGACGCGGAGCAAGCTTACACGAATGAGACACCGATCCTATTCGATCAACCAGGCATGCACACGATTTTGTTTAAAGTGACGGATGCCGCCGGCAATTCCTTCAGCGCTGCATTGGAGGTAAACATTGATCAAACAGCGCCTTCCGTCAGCTTCGACGTGAATGGCAGCGAAACATGGGCGCAGTCTGTTCAGACCACGGTGGCGGTCAGCGACAGCGGCGGCAGCGGGATCGCAGTCTCTACCCTGCGCTACGCATGGACGATGGACCCGACAGCGGAGGCTTCGACTTTGGTGTGGACGCCGTTCACAAGCGGCGAGACGCTGACGAAAGCCGGAGCCGACGGTGATTGGTATTTGCACATTAAAGGGCAAGATGAGGCCGGCAATCCGGTGGCCGTCGTGTCGGCGCGTTTCCGCCTGGACAATACGGCTCCTGTGATTACGCTCGCAGGTCCGTCCAGTATACGCATGACGGAGGGCGAAACGTATACAGAAGCAGGAGTGACGGCGACGGATATCGGCGGTTCAGGCGTTGCAGATGCGGTTACGGTGAACGGATCAGTATATGCAAACACGCCCGGAACGTACACCTTGCGTTATAACATATCCGATCTTGCGGGGAATGCGGCTGCAGAGGTGACGCGCACCGTCACGGTTGAAACGAAACCTTCGCCGCAAACCGGCGGGTCGACACCTGTCGTGGCGAAGCCGGTCATCGATCTGAACGGTGCGCCGTTTGATCCGGCTAGCATTGACACTTCCCAGCCATCGGTCATCCTTGACGTTGTGCCTAAGAACGGAACCGCTTTTGTCAGCATCCCGGCGAGCGTACTAACAAGCTTTGAGGGCAAGAACGCAACCTTTATCATTGAAATCAGGACATCGTACGGAAGCTATCGAATCCCGGTTAACTTTGCTTCTCTCATACCGGGACTGAAAGAGCTGCTGGCGAAGAACAATCTTAAAGCCAAGGACATCAGCTTCAAAATCACGCTAACCGACAAGTCCGGCGACAAGGCGATGCAAGCTGCGTTTGCCAAAGGTCTGCCGAATGGCAACGTGCTGGGCGCGATGGTCGATTATCACATCGAGATCATCAATATCAAGACGGGGCAACCGATCGGAACAGCGAACCCATTCAGCAAAGCGCTAACGAGAGTGATCCCGCTGCCAAGACATGTGGATGTTATGCCGGCGCAATGGGGAGCGTTCCGTTACGATGAAACGGCGAAGAAATGGGCGTTTGTTCCCGCCAAGAGCGTGCAAATTGGGGGCGTCTGGTACGCAACAATCAGTTCCAGCTCCAATAGCGTATATGCGGTGGCAGAAAACCCGACGAGCTTTGGCGATGTGCAGAAGCATTGGGCGCGATCGTTCGTCGATCTGGCAGCAGCAAAGGGGCTGGTCGAAGGGATTGGCAGCGGTTTGTACGCCCCCGACAAAGCTGTCACGAGAGCGGAGTTTGCTGCGCTGCTCGTTCGCGCGCTGGGACGCGGCATTTCAGCAGTCAACACCGGTGAAACGTATAGAGATGTAACGCCGGACGCATGGTACTTTAAGGTCGTGATGGCAGCGAAGGAGCTGGGTTTGTTAGACTTCGCGCCGGGCAATGACTTCAAGCCGAATCAACCGCTCACCCGTGAGGAAATGGCTGGTATGCTGGCAGCGGCGATCCGGCTTGAGCAGCCATCGGCTGCCGGCGAAGCAGCAAGCCTGGACGGCTACAAGGATATCGGAAGCGTGGACGCGTCTTATCTGGAGGATGTTCGTTTGATGGTGAAGCTTCAAATTATGAAAGGCACGGGCGAGGATACCTTCAGCCCCAAGGGCCTAACGACACGCGCGCAGGCGGCGGTCGTATTCATTCGTGCGCTGCAAGAGCTTGGCATGATCGACTGATTAACAGATATAGAGACATTTTCCCGCCTGATTTGTATGACGCCAAGCGATTCAAGGTTCATGACGAAGAACATGGCGTGGTGACACGGATACGAATACAAAGTTTCGGATATCCTCGCATTAACGTGGCGTAATACAGCCTAATCTTTTAAGATTTCTTTAAGAGTCGCGCGAAAGAACGATTGGTATAATTCTCCTTGAACAGAAGTGGCGCAAGATTGGCATGAATGGCGCCTCAGTTCGACAGGAGGATTTCGCAATGATGTCATGGCCTATGAGTAACGGGAAAAGAAGCGGCGAGCGGGCGGCACCTGGATTTATGTTTCGGGCAGCACTCGCTTTTATTTTGTGTATAGGGGCGTTCCTGCCGCTGGTTTCACAGCAAGCCGATGCGGCACTCCCCGAGCCGGTGAGCGTATCGACCGGAAAGATGCCGAACGGGATTGCGGTGAACGAGCAGACGAACAAAATCTATATTTCCAATAGCAGCGGCAACAGCGTGACGGTCATTGACGGAACGACGAATGAGGTTCTGACGACGATTGCTGTAGGAGATTCCCCCTCGGCGATCGCGCTTGACAAGAACCGGAACACTATCTATGTAGCGAACTATTTTGACAATAGTGTGTCGGTCATTGACGGCGCGACGGATACGCTGACAACGACGATCCCCGTAAGCGGCGGTCCAAGACGGCTGGCGGTCGATTCGTCCACCCATACCGTCTATGTCGGACATTATGCGGATGACGTTGTGAAGCTGATCGACGGGGATACGCAATCCGTTGTCGCGACAGTGCCGATCCCGGGCACAATTAACGCAATCACAGTGAACGATGCGACGTACAAAGCCTATGTCGCCTCCAGTGCCGGCATAGTGACGGTGATCGGGGCAGATTGGCAGACGACAGACGTTGCTGTGGGCAACAAGCCTGTCGCGATCGGCGTGAACAAGACGACGAACAAAATTTATGTGGTTAGCGATAAATCCGGCAATGGAGAAGTAAAGGTGATCGACGGTGCTGCGGATGCGGTGACGGCCACACTGAATACGGAAAACGGCCCGACGGCGGTCGCGGTTAATGAAGAGACGAACGCGGTCTATGTGACCAACCAGGGCAGCGCAAGCTTGACGGTGATAGACGGAGCAACGAACGACGTATCCGTGGTATCGCTAGCCGCAGGAAGCGGCCCAATCGCGGCTGCGGTGGATCCGGGCACGAACAGGATCTACATCGCTCACAATTCCGGCTACACGATGAGTATAGTCGATGGCAGTACGCTGGCGGTGAGCGCAGCCGACACGGAAAGCGCCTCGCAGATAATCGCGGTGAATGCGGGAACACACAAGGTTTACCTGCTCAACGCAGCAGGCAACAAGGTTGCTGTGTTCTACACGTTGGAGGATACGACGCCTCCCGCTGTTGCTTTCCAGGAGAACGGCAACCCAAGCCCGGCGTCGTTCGCCTCCAGTATCGTTTCGGTTACGGATACGGAGAGCGGCGTTCAAGAGAATTGGCTTACCTATGCATGGTCGCAGAGCGAGACAGAGCCAAGCTCCGGCTACTGGGGATTCGTGAACGGCAGCGAGTTGTACATGAATGTGGATAACCCCAACGGGGTCTATTACCTGTATATTAAGGCCGTGGACAGGGCGGGCAATTCGACCACGGTACGCTCCAATTCGTTCCTGCTGGACAGCACAGGTCCGTCGGTCAATGTGAAGATGACGAAATCGGATCACGATCCATATCCGGATAACACATGGACGAATCAGGATGTGAGCGTATCCGTGGAAGCGACGGACGCAAGCAGCGTGACGGAGGTTACATATTCGCTGGACAGCGGCTCGACGTGGAATGCGTACTCCGATCCTCTGGTTTTTAAAGAGGAAGGCGTTCACTCTGTGCGGATCAAGGCGGCCGACTCGCTCGGCAATGAGACTGTCGAACCAAGCGCGATCATGGTGAAGATCGATAAGACGATGCCGGTTATTGCGCTCCTTGGTCCGCCCAGCTTGCACCTGACGGTGGGCGGTATGTACATGGAAGAAGGGGCGACGGCAACGGATGCCGGTGGTTCGGGAGTCGCAGAAGCGGTAGAAGTGAGCGGATCGGTGGACTCTGATGTGCCCGGAACGTACACTTTGCGGTACAACGTATTCGACCTGGCGGGGAATGCGGCTGAGGAGGTTGCTCGTACCGTCGTTGTAGACGCGAAGAATTCGCCGCCGAGCAGCGCAGGCGATTCACCGCCTGTTGTTGCCAAATCGGTCATTGACCTGAATGGCAACACGCTGGACCCGGATACAATCGATACCTCGAAGCCATCCGTCACATTTGAAGTTACGCCGAAGAGCGGCGTGGCGTATGTCAGCATCCCGGCAAGCATTTTAGCGAATCTGGCAGACAAGAATGCCGCCTTTTCCATTGAAATCCGGACTTCGTACGGGAGCTACCGTATTCCTCTTGATCTGGCGACGCTCATACCGGGGCTAAAGGACCTGCTTGCTGACAATGGCCTCCAAGCCGAAGAGATCAGCTTTAAGATCACCTTGACCGACAAGTCCGGCGACGAGGGCCTTCAAGCTGCGTTAGCAAACGGATTGCCGGATGGCAAAGTGTTGGGCGCGATCGTCGATTACCGCTTGGAGATCGTGAATACCATGACGGGCCAGACGATAGGAACGGCAGAACAGTTCAGCAAGGCGCTTACCCGGCTGATCCCGATGCCGAGGAACGTGGTGTCTATGCCGGCGCAGTGGGGCGCGTTCCGCTATAACGACAAGGCGAAGAAGTTCGAGTTTGTCCCCGCGAGGGCTGTGCAGATGGATGGCGTATGGTATGCGATGATCAGCTCGTATTCCAATAGCGTGTACGTCGTGGCGGACAATGCCGCAAGCTTCAAGGATGTGCGGCGGCACTGGTCGCAGTCGTTCGTCGAACTGGCCGCGGCGAAGGGGCTTGTTGCAGGAGTTGGTGGAGGTCGGTACGACCCTGACACTGCCGTGACGAGAGCGGAATTTGCCGCCATGCTCGTCCGTGCGCTTGGGCGCGCCGGTTCGACCGTCAACAGTGCGGCTTCTTTCGATGATGTCAATCCGGACGCATGGTATTCGCGAGCAGTGGCTACGGCGAAGGAGCTTGGGTTGTTGGACTTCACGGACGGCAAACGCTTCAGGCCCGACCAGCCGCTCACCCGCGAGGAAATGGCTGGTATGCTGGCCGCGGCGATCCGGCTTGAGCAGCCATCGGCTGCCGGCGAAGCAGCAAACCTTGACGGCTACAAGGATATCGGAAGCGTGGACGCGTCTTATCTGGAGGATGTTCGTTTGATGGTGAAGCTTCAAATTATGAAAGGCACGGGCGAGGATACCTTCAGCCCCAAGGGCGCAACGACACGCGCGCAGGCGGCGGTCGTATTCATTCGTGCGCTGCAAGAGCTTGGCATGATCGACTGATTAACAGATATAGAGACATTTTCCCGCCTGATTTGTATGACGCCAAGCGATTAAAGCTGACAATCGGAGGTTATTCCATGCCAAGGGAACGCAGCAATGCGATTTCGGAGAAGAGGGCGCCGTTTGTTGGCGCCAACCCGTCGAAGAAGCCGAGGATCGGCGCGCACCGGTCAAAAATTCAGATCGGCGGACATCGTACACAGCAGATTTTGGACATGCAAAGCATGATCGGCAACCAGGCGACGCAGAAGCTGCTGTCCGATTCCAAATACGAGACAGAGCAGAACCTGCCGCAGGGATATACCGGAACGGGCGCATACAACTCGGGCGGGTACCAGAGCAACTATACGGGCAACTATCAGAGCAACTATTCGAGCGACAATGACTATACTTCGGAAAGTAAATACGAGCCACCAAAATACGAATCTGCCAAATACGAGCCACCCAAATACGAACCACCCAAATATGAGCCTCCCAAAAAGGGTTCATACGAATCCGGAAGCAAATCCAATTATGTGCCGAACAACTCGCAGCCGGAGTCGAAGGGTTACAAGTCTGACAACGACACGGATGACCTGGAAGACGAAGAGTTCGAAAAATATTTATATGAATCGGAGAAGAAGCGCCGCTTGAAGAAGGCGGGCAAGTCGAAATCTCCGCAAGTAAACCTCGCGCCCACGGAGAGCGAGCCGGTCGCCGCCGTTACGGGCAACAGGAGCATGGAACAGCTTGCTTCCGTGCAGACAGACGCTTTGCCGACGGGGGAAGGCTCCCAAGACGCTCCCGGGCAATCCTTGTCCCCGGCGGATCTGACTTTGGGGTTCGACATAACGCACAACAAAGAAACCGAATTTGATAAAAAACTGGTGCCGGAAGGCAGGGTCAGAGGCGTAGATCTCGATTCGACGACCTTCTATGCGAATGAATCGCAGCGCAAGGCTTATCACCGGGGCTTCGACAGCGAGGGCAAGATGGTGAACAAGTCGGACGGCAGCTCGCTGGGGACGATCGGCGCTTACGCGGCGGCCACCAGAGGCGCGAAGGCTGACCGGCATATTTTCACGATGGACAGCCAAGGCGAGTTTCACTCGACGGACGCCGTCAAGGAAAACCTGGATCGTTCCAAGCAAATTCGCAATCAGCGGAAGCAGGACTTGAAAAATTTACGGCACGATCCGGAGAAGCAAGAGAAACTGAGAAATATGCAGCTCCCGTCCATGGAAAGAATGCACCATTCCAGCTTCAAGGCAGGAGAGGACGTTGCCGGCGCGGGCGAGCTTCAGGTGCGCGACGGACAAGTCGAGCTCGTCTCCGACGCAAGCGGCCACTACCAACCGGGCTCGAAGCAGATGATTCAGACCGTGCAGCATCTGGCGCGCAACAATGTCCCGATCGAGCAGCTCGGTGTGGAATTCATAGGGAAGCCCGAATACGAATACGAGACCGACAGGCAGACAGGCAAAGCCCTTATTGACAAGAAAACAGGCAAAAAAGTGAACAAGCTCGACGCGGACGGCAACAAGGTGAAGAAGGTGGATCGCGACGGCTTGCAGACGATTACAAGCAACATGCAAGCCTCCGCGATCGAGCTGCTCGGCTATGCCGGCTATGCTCCCGACGCGGCCGAAGAACGCATGCGCGATATGCACGACAAGAAAAACGAGATGCTGGGCGAGCTGCTGACGAAGGCCAAGCGCGTTGAACCGATTGCCTACAGTTACCGTGATGACGTGCAGTCGAAGCACGGGAGCTTGATGAAGGAGCTGCTGTCAAAACGGAAGAAAATCGAGCCGATAGCGGAGTATCAGGAAGAAAAGTATTTTGGCGCGAACAAGCTGGAGGAGCTTGCCGAAAAACCGCAAGCAGCCATGCGGAATGCCTACAGCAGCAACAATTATACGCCAAGCAAGCTCGACGACGATAGCGAGAAGTACGGCAGCGATTACAACGACGAGGAATCGGAAGACGAACTGTACGACGACTATAACAACGAGCCTGCAATTGATCGCGGATATAACGATGAATTGCTGGCGCCGTCGAACAGACGATAATACAAATAACATCAGCCGTTGTTCTATTCCCTCACGCTCGCCCCTGGCCGCATAATGGCACTAGTGAGACGAAGGAGGACGAATATGGCGACAACAACATCAGCATCAACTGAGGCATCGAACCCGTTCGGGCAGCGGCCGCAATCGCGGTCTTATTCCCTGGAACGGCTGGAACGGCGCACCGGATTTCTGTTCGCGCTGCCGGCATTGGCCGGCTTTGCGGTGTTCATTGTTATTCCAATGGTCTGCGTGCTGCTGCTGAGCATGTACAAGGTCGATCTGATGACCTACACGTTCGAGTTCAAGCAGTTCCAATACTATGACAAAATGCTGCACGACGCCGATTTCTGGAAAAGCGTGCGCAACACGCTCGTGTACATGCTCATCTACGTTCCGCTTACGCTGGCGCTCGGACTTGGCATGGCGCTCATCCTGAACAGCAAAATGAGGGCGCGCGGCATCGTCCGTACGTTCTTCATCGTGCCGTATATTACGACATATGTCGCAACGCTGGTCGTATGGAATGTATTTCTCCATCCGACGGAAGGGCCCGTGAACGCGCTCCTGATGGGCCTGGGCGTGGAGAAGCCTCCCCAATATATGGTCGATACGCATTGGGCGCTGCCCATGCTCGCCTTGATCGGCGCCTGGAAGGACGTCGGCTACCACTGCATTTTGTTTCTGGCGGCGCTGCAAGGCGTGTCCAGGGACTATTACGAAGCGTCGGCCATCGACGGCGCAGGCCGCTTCCAGCGGTTCAGACAGATCACGCTGCCGCTTATTTCCCCCACTTCGTTTTACCTGCTGCTGATCACGATCATCGGCGGCCTGCAAGCTTTCTATCAGATGGCTTTGCTGACCAAAGGCGGGCCGGCGTTCAGCACGACGACGCTGACCTATTACATCTATCGCTCGGCATTCGAGTTTTACAATTTCTCATACGCGTCGGCGGTCGGCATGTTCCTGTTCGTGCTGACGCTCGCGCTCATTGCAGTGAACTGGCTGGGCCAGAAGAAATGGGTGTTCTATCAATGATCGCGTCGAGAAAAGTGAGAGTTTGCTCCGCAAACTCCCTAATATAGGAGGGGGCTCCATTGCTTATTGGTTCGCAGACCATGCACACGCTGCGTTCGATTGTGTATTTGCTGATCGGCCTTGTCTTCATCACGCCGCTGCTGTGGATGTTGTCGACTTCTCTGAAATATGAAAGCCAGGTGTTCGAGCGGCCCTTCGTCTTCATCCACCTGGACGCCGTCAACTGGAGCAACTATGCCCATATTTTGGCGCAGACCGACTTTCTCACCTGGCTGTGGAATTCCTTGTTCGTCGTGCTCATCTCCACTTGCTTCCGGCTGCTGCTGGCCGCGCTCGGCGGATATGCGTTCGGCTATCTCAAATTCCGCTACTCGGAAGCGATCTTCTTCGGCTTTCTGGCGACTTTGTTCATTCCCTACCAGTTGACCTTGCTGCCGCAGTTCATCTCGTTCCGGTTCATCGGCTTGCTGGACACGCACTGGGCGCTCATTCTCCCGAACATCATCGATATCTTGTCGATCTTCCTGCTGCGGCAATTTTTCCTGACGTTCCCGAAGGAATTGATTCATGCCGCCTACATCGAAGGTTCGGGCATCTGCCGAACGTTCGCGCGCGTCGCGCTGCCGCTGGCCCGCACGCCGATCCTGACGCTCGGCCTGCTCAGCTTCTTTATGATATGGGATCAATATTTTCAGCCGCTCATTTTCCTTCATTCCAAGTCCTTATATACATTGCCCTTGGGACTGCAAAGCTTTCAGACGCAATTCGGCAAACAATACGCGATGCAGATGGCGCTCGCCTGTCTGGCGATCATCCCGGTGCTGGGCGTCTTCCTGGCGCTGCAGAAACAGTTCGTCGAGAGCGTCGTCTCCTCCGGCTTGAAGGGATAAACACGGACAATATTACAAACAGAAAAAGCATTTCGTACATGGGACTGCCCCTGTCTTCGGGTACATAATGAAATCGCAAGCATAATCATTGAGGAGGTTCCAAGCATGATGAAAAAATGGGGGCTGCTTGCCGTGGCGGTTATGCTGACGTTGGCGCTGGCTGCGTGCGGCAGCAAGAACGACAGCGCGGCGAGCAGCGGCAAGAACGACAACACGGCGAGCGGCAGCGCTTCACAGCCCGCGGCGACGGGCAAGGCGGAGACGGTGACGTTGAAGTTTCTGAACATATCGGAGTACCTGGATTCCGCCGAATTCAAGGCATTCCTTGACAGGTTTCAAGCCAAATATCCGAACATCAAGGTCGATCCGGTGTCGGTGCCGCACGAGCAGTACATCAACAAGCGCAATATCATGCTGGCCAGCGGCGAAGAGGTCGATTTGGTGTGGGGCAACGGCGTCGAGCAGTTCGATGCGATCAACAAGGGATTCCTGATGCCGATCGACGACGTCGCCAAGGAAGTCGGCATCGATATGAGCAAGGACTTCGGAGATTTCAAGCCGGACAAGGACGGCAAGTACTACCGGTTCCCGATTCAGCAGAACAACTGGATGCTGTATTATAACAAAAAAGTTTTCGACGATGCAGGCGTTCCTTATCCCGATCCGAAAGTGCCGATGACTTGGGACGAGATGGCCGAGGTCGCGCAGAAGATTACGAATACCGGCGGCAAGGACAAGACGTACGGCATGTTCTACAACAACTGGGGCATGTACTTCTACGGTTACGGCAGCCAGCTCAATGGGGGCAAGTTCTACACCGATGACGGCAAAGCCAATATCAACGCTCCGGAATTCAAGCGCAGCCTGGAATGGATGAACGATGTGATGAACGTCCGCAAGGCGGCCATGCCGATCGCGGAGTACATCCAGAACAACACCGACTTTCTCTCCTATTGGAACGGCGGGTACGGCATGGTGGTCGGGGCCCAATGGTACGCGCAGCTCGCAGCGACGAAGAAGGACGAGTTCCCGCGGGACTGGAAGGCAGGCATCGCGCCGATGCCGGTACCCAAGGAGATGGCCGGCAAGCATATGAACTGGTCGAACATCGACTCGCTCGCCGTGCCGAAAAATTCGAAGCACGCCAAGGAAGCGCTCATTCTGGCCAAGGAATACGTTGCGGATTATACGCTCACCGCCGGCGCCTTGCCGATGTATACGAAAGTATCGAAGGATCAATATTTCGCGGATTTGGCCGATGCGCTCAAAGGCGACGATATTACGCTCGAGCAAGTCACCTACCTGTTCGGCGGAGATACGAACGTGATCAACGTCGAAGAGAAGCCGGTGCTTGGCGCGCCGCAGGAGTATGAATCCACCTTCCTCGACATTGTGAACCAGTACTACACCGGCGCCATGACGGTCGACGATGTGCTGAACAGTGTGAAGACGAAAGTCGATGCGGCGATCGTCGAGCAGAGCAAGCAATAATTTCATCCAATGCGGCTATGCCCTCCCGCCCGGAACGGGCATAGCTTTTTCTGTCGGGAGATGATGGCGCGTGAAATGGCCCGTCCAGTGGTACATAGGTCCGAAATCGGTGCAACGAAGAATCATTGTGCTGCTGGTGGTCATTTTCATTCCGCTCTGTCTCATTTTATATACGGTCTACCAATTCTCGGAGCGTACGATGTTGAACAAGGTGGACGAATTGAACCGGATCAGGGTGGAGCAGACCGCCTCCCGGGTGAAGGATCTGTTCCAGCGCGCGTTCATGTCCACGAACGGGTTCATCGGCGACAAGGCGTTCATCGCCGCGCTGCAGGATGAGGATCCGTACAGCATCGAGAAAAATTCGACGTATTTGCAAGCGATCGAGCGGCTGCAGTACACGATCTTCCTGAACGAGAAGTATGCGGTCGTCGTGCAGGACCATTACGGCGTGCCATTCGAATCGAACCCTTCCCGTCTTGGCTGGAAGAAGGGAGAGCTGCAGCAGGAAATTTTGAAAACGGTTCACTGGAACGGGCATGACTTCTTCAACAGCTTTCAGTGGAGCGTGTTCGATCCGGGCGGCGACGCCGAGCCGCTGATCGTGCTGAGCCGCTGGATTTTCAGCCCGGTGACCGCGAATATGAGGGGCGTCGTCTCGATCGCGATTCCGCTGACGGCGCTCACGGATATCCTTCGCAGCGACGGCGGCTCGTACGAGATTCGGGACGAAGCGGGAAAGTTGATCTACCCGCGCACAGAGCGTCTCGCGGAGGAGAAAGCGGCGGGCAGCGCCGCGATCGCGCTTGCACCGACGCCTTGGGTGATGATTCCGGCGGATGCCTCGGCCGTTATCGCGCAGGAGATGCGGTATTTCCAACTGATCATGATTGCCACGATCCTGGTCGTGCTGTTCATCTTCATCGTCTCCTCCATGTTCGTCTTGCGCACGGTCAGCCGCGTCTTTCATCAGATCAGGCTGTTGTCCAAGCGGCTCGTCAATCCTTCGCTCGACTTGTCCGTGCCGGTCCACGCGGACCGTCATTTGACGGAATTGTCGGACTTGCTGCAGCAATTGATGCACAACCTGGAAACTTCGCGCAACAATCTGGAGTGGGCTGCTGCCGAGAAGCGCAATCTGGAGATGGCGATGCTGCAGCAGCAGATGAACCCGCATTTTCTGCTCAACACGCTCAGCACGATCCGTTTCCTCGCCGAGCAATCTTCGCAAGTCAGGATCGGTTCGCTCGTCCTGTCGCTATCCTACTTGCTCAGGCAGCAGTTGTATCGGGGCGAGCGCTATTGGTCTCTGGAGGAAGAGAAGGACTACTTGCTGCAATATATCGAGATTCAGCGGGCGAGATTCGGGGAGAACATCCGCGTCGAGCTGATCATCGCCGAGGAGCTGGAGCGGCTGCCGATTCTTCGCATGCTGCTCCAGCCGCTCGTCGAGAACTGCTTCGAGCACGGCTTCAGCGGACGCGCTGCGGGCAACATCCGGATCGCGGCCGGCGCAGCTCCGGGCGGCATGCGAGTGACGATCATCGATGACGGGATCGGATTCACCGCCTCGCAGGCCGCCGCCGCAGCGAAGTCGAAGTCGATCGGCCTGCACAATGTGCGGGAGCGTCTGCGGCTGCATTACGGGGAAAAAGCCGAGCTGATCATCGCCGATGCGAAGCTGGGCGGCACGATCGTCAGCCTGTACCTGCCGGCAGAGAAGGGTGAGGTCGCATGAACATTATGGTTGTGGACGACGAATACGGCATTCGCAGCCACCTCGCCGCGATGCTGAACGGGATGGAAGGGCTGACCGTGCGCGAAGCGGCGAACGGAAGCGATGCGCTGCGGCAGATGGAGGCCGATCCGCCGGCCTTTGTCCTGACCGACATCAGGATGCCGGTGATGGACGGGCTTGAGCTCATTCGGCAGAGCCGCTCCCGCTATCCTGACGCCTGGTTCGTCGTCCTCAGCAATTTCGCCGAATTCGAGCTGGCGCAGCGGGCGCTGGCGTACGGCGCCAAAAATTACTTGCTGAAGGCGACGATTACGAGAGACACCATCGCGGAAGAACTGCACAAAGCCAAACAGCATCATGCCCGCAGCAAGGACAAGGCTGCGGCGATCACTTTCAATGCGAACGAACGGCTGATGGTCCAGAACTCGTTGTTCTACGAACGGTTGGAGGGAAGGATTCACAACGCCGAGTTGTGCAGCCGGGCGCAGCGGCTGCACATTTCCACTTTCCGCGCGCAGGCGTTCGAGCAGCCCTCCCTGTTTGCGGTGCTGGAAATCGAACGATTCGCCGAATGGACGGACAGCAAGTTCGGCGGCCAAGGCGACCTGGCGATCTATGCGCTCAGCAATGCCGTCCGGGAAGCGATCCAGCGATGGGATGCGCGCAACGAGCTGTTTCATGCGGGGCAGAACCGGTTCGTCCTGCTGGATCTCGGCGAGACCGACGACGTGCGCCATGCAGACAAAATGGCGGAAGTGCTGGCCGAGGCGCAGCAATATTTGGGGTTCGCGGCTTCCGGTCTGATCCATTGCGAGTTTACGGGGATGGACGGTTTTTTCCGCCGGGTCGCGCTTGCGCTCGAACAGATCGCCTATTTGTTCTACGAGCCGGCTGCCTGCATGGTCGATGCCCGCACGGTAACCGCCGCCGAAGCGGACCTCGATTTGTTTACCTTCTTTCAATCCGTGGAAGGCGGGAGCGACGGCAGGTTGACAGCGTCGGGGCTGCCTGGCCTGGTGGACACCTATTTCGAACTGCTTCGTCATCTGCGCCGCCCTTCCGCGTCTGCCAAGAGCGATATCAAGACGCTCGTCCAGTTCATGGAACAAGGCGGATTCGCCGTTCCCGCCGCGCTCAAGTCCGAGCTGGACCATCTGCAGGCCGCCCGTTTGGCGGATTACAAGCGGCCGTTTGCCAGATGGCTCGGGGAGCTCGGAGAGCACAGCCGGAGGCGGGAGGAAATCACGCGGGCGCTGTCCTATATCCATGCGCGCTACGCGGACAGAATGACGCTCGAAGACCTGTGCGCACACGTCAATTTGAGCCGCTCGCACTTGTCCAAGTTATTTAAGGAGCAGCAGGGAATTGCGGCAATGGAGTATGTCGAGGCATACCGGTTGAAGCAAGCGAGAATGCTGCTGCGGACGACGCGTCGCCCGCTCGCGGACATCGCGGAGCGGGTAGGCATCGGGGACGTCTTCTATTTCAGCAAAGTGTACAAGAAGCATTACGGGATCAACCCGAGCAAGGATAGATGACGTGCGGGCACAGGCCGGGGTTGGGCGAGCCGGGCGGGACGGATAAGTCGGGAAAGTTGGGCGAGACGGACCAGCCTTGCGGGACGGGCGAGTCGGAAAATTTGGGCGAGACGGACCAGCCTTGCGGGACGGCGAGTCGGGCGTACAAGTCACGCCAAGGACCGGATTGGAGGAGCCGAAAGTGGGTAAGACGGCGAATGGGGCGGGCGGCGTGCAGGTGTATGCACATACGTACGAAGGCTGGGCTTCGGCCGTGATTGAAAGCGGCGTCCTGAGGGTGGAACTGGTGCCGGAGCTGGGCGGGAAGCTTGTCTCGCTGCGATACAAGCCGACCGATAAGGAGTGGCTGCTGAATGCGGGAAGCCGAACGCTGCGGCGGCCGAGCTACGGATCGTCGTTCATCGAATGGGACATGAGCGGGTGGGACGAGTGCTTCCCGACAATCGACGCATGCAGGTACGAAGGCGAGATGCTGCCCGATCACGGAGAAGTGTGGTCGCTTCCGTGGAGCTGCCGATTGGATATCGACGCGATTGCTTGCGCGGTGGAGACGAAGCGGCAGCAACTGCGGCTGACGCGAACGCTGTCTATGCCGGCGCCGGACCGATTGTGCTTCGCCTACCGAGCGGACAACCTGGGCGATCGCCAGGTGTCGTTTCTGTGGGCGGCCCACCCGCAATTCGCGGTGGATGAGCCGACCCGCGTCCTGCTGCCGGAGGCGTTGAGGGAGCTGCTGTGCGTGTTCGGCGGGCGGCGCCTGACCAGGGGAGCGCTGTACGAGGCGGCGGCATTTCGAAATCTTTCCTCCTTGCCGACAGGGGACGGCCGGAAGCTGTATGCGTCAAGCGAGGTTGCCGTCGGCCGGACCGGCTTGTACGGCGGCCGCAGCCGCAGCTATATCACGCTGCAAGCTTCCCCGGCGGAAGTTCCCCACTTCGGCCTTTGGGTCGACGAAGGCATGTTCAACGATCGCAACGCCGTCTCCTTGGAACCGGGCATCGGTTTCTACGACTCGCTGGAACGGGCGCAGGCGAACGAAACGGCCGGCGTGCTCGCGCCCGGCGGCTGCCGGGAGTGGCATCTGGAATTGGCGGCGGGAGACGGGGGGTGTCCGATTTTCTTATAGCTATCTGCATGGTTGGCGGAATCGTGTTCCTATAGATTCCCGGTCCGTCCGGGTTAGGCATAAGATCAAGGAGGCGTTGTTTTTGAAAAAAAATCAATTGAAGCAAATGATGGTATGGCTGCTGGTTTTCTGCATGCTGTCTGTCGGGTTTCCGGGCGGTTTGCCAAGCGTTTCAGCGGCGGCAGCGGCGGACGTGCATCTCGCGTCCTTGCCGATTGCGGCTTCCCAGTTGGGCTACGGATCCGTCACAGTCAACGGCAAAAATGCCGCAGGCTCCGATATTACGCTTTGGGATGGAACAAGCGCTGCGGGCTTCAACTTCTCCGGCGGCGACACCGGCATTGGTATGCACGCGATGACGGACAACAAGCCCGGCGATGGCGGCGACGCCTATGTCGAATACGATATTTCCGCCTATTCGAACAAGGTGTTCCGCGCTCTGGCCGGCGTCGATGCCGCGAACGGCAACACGACAGCGGAGTTCGGCTTCGAGGTGCTGGTCGATAATTTGTCCGTGTACAGCAGCGGCATGGTGACCAGCCGCACGCCTTATCTTGACATCCAGGTGCCAATTCCCGAAGGGGCGCATACGCTGCGCCTTGCAATGAGCAGGCCGAGCGGCAGCAGCGGCAACGGCGGCTGGGGCGACTGGGTGAATGCCCGTCTCGTCGCGGCGCCGGAGATGCAGCTTGTCACCCTTACGCCTACGAAAACCCAAGTTGGTTACCCGGCTGATAATTCTATCAAAGTCAACGGCAAAAATGCCGGAGGCTCCGACATTACGCTGTGGGATGGAGCGAGCGCTGCGAGCTTCAACTTTAGCGGCGACGACACCGGCATCGGCATGCACGCGATGACGGCGAACAAGCCCGGCGATGGCGGCGACGCCTATGTCGAATACGATATCTCGGCATATCCGCACAAGCTGTTCCGCGCCTTGGCCGGCGTCGATGCCGCGAACGGCAACACGACTGCGGCCTTCAGCTTCAAAGTGCTGATCGACAATGTGCCCGTGTACAGCAGCGATTTGGTGACCAGCCGCACGCCCTATCTGGATATCTACGCGCTGATCCCCGAAGGGGCCCAGACCCTGCGGCTGGCGATGAGCAGACCTGAAGGCAGCAACGGCAACGGCGGCTGGGGCGACTGGGTGAATGCCCGCCTGGTCGATGCGGCGGGGCCCGAGAATCTGCTTATGAGCATCGCAGCCGTCGCGGACAGCCCGATCCTGGAGATCGGTCAGACCGCAGGCGTTACGGTGACGGGGACGTCGCTGGGCAAGGCCGTAATCACCGCATTCACCTCGCTGACCTATGAGAGCAGCGACGCTGCGGTGCTGAGCGTGGACGAGCAGGGCACGGTGACCGGCATCGCCAAAGGCAGCGCGGTCGTAACGGTGCGGGCAACGCTGGGCAGCATGACCCGTACGGCCGAAGTGCCGTTCACCGTGACGCTGCCCGGCGCCAAGCCGGATCTGATGCTCACTTCGCTAGCGCCGGTCAGCCAGCAGAACGGCTACCAGGGCATCCACTTCAACGATGGCAAGAACGCGAGCAATGCGCAGCTGTACCTGTGGGACGGCACGGGCATGATCTCGCCGAGTACGGCTGCCGGCGATACGAGCATCGGCATGCATGCCATGTCCGCGAATACCGACACGGCATTCGTCGAATACGATATTGCAGGCAAGGGCTACAACCTGTTCCGCGCCTGGGCCGGCGTGGATCCGAGCACGGGCGAGAGCAACACGGCTACGGCGACCTTCAGCGTGCTGATCGACGGCGAAGCTGTCTACACGAGCAGCATGATGGGCCGCAGGGACGCTTACGCAGATATCTATGTGCTGATCCCCGCAGACGCCGCCAGGCTGACGATTGCCGTAGGCAACGCCGGAGACGGCAACAACGGCGACTGGACCAACTGGATGAATGCGCGCCTGGTCGAGGACCCTGCTGCGGAGAGCTATTTGGGGGGCATTGTTGTTGACGCGGGCGGTTCGGTCGTGAATCTCGGAGAAGAGAAGACGCTGGGTGTGCAGGGACGTCTGCTGGACGGTACGCTGATCGGCACGTCCGGCCTTGATTCGACAGCGTATGAGAGCAGCAACACGGACGTTCTGACGGTGGACGGCACCGGCAAGATGATCGGTGTTGCCGAGGGCAGCGCCACGGTCAAAGTGACGATCAGGAAGGGCGACATCGTCCAGGCGGCGAAGGTTGCAATCGCGGTGCGTCTGCAGGAAACGGCTGCGATGGAATGGGTCGTCAAGTCCCCCGGCGAGTCGATCGAGGCGACGCTGGGCCTCACTGAGACCGGCCGTCTGGTTTACAGAGTTGCGTCCGACGGCGAAGCGGCGATCCATGATTCCGCTCTGGGGCTGGAAACGAGCCTGGGCAGCCTGTCGTCCGGCCTTGTCTTTGACAGCCGGCAGGACCAGGCGATCGATGAGACCTACCCGGTCATATCGGGCAAGAACTCCTCGATACTCAACCATGCCAACGAAATGACCGTCCGCTTCACGAAGGACGGCGTTACGCTTGCAGTCGTGATGCGCGCCTACGACGACGGCTTCGCCGTACGCTACGGCATCGAAGGCACGGGTGCGCTCGAGATCGCCTCCGAAGCGACGACGTTTACGGCTCCGGACAACGGAGAAGCCTTCATGCTGCCCTACGGCGGATTGGGCGCGTGGAACGAGGACGCCTACATCAGCGGCACGATGCAGGACACGGTCGGCAACACCTACAACATGCCGTTCCTGTACAAGACTGCCGGCAGCGCCTGGGTGCTGCTGAACGAGGCCGCGCTCTCGCCGGAGTACACCGGCTCGGTGCTGGTCGGCGAGGCGGGCAACGCGCTGCGCTACACGTTCTCCCCGACGCAGAAGACTTCAAATCCGGTCGTAACGACTGCGCCCTGGGTATCGCCGTGGCGTTCGGCAGTCATCGGCTCGCTGGGCGACATCGTGGAGAACCATCTGGCCGAGAACCTCAGCCCCGCGCCCGATCCGGACATCGACTGGAGCTTCGTCGAGCCCGGCATCGCCGCCTGGCTGTGGTATGTCGCCGGCAGCAGCGGACAGAACGACCCGGAGCTGTACAAGCAGTACATCGACTATGCCGCCAGCATGGGCTGGAAGTACATGGTGATGGACGAAGGCTGGCAGGGGACGACGCAGAATGCGGGCGCCGGACGCCATCGCACGCGGGATTACCCGGATTGGCTCAAGGAGGTGGCGGATTACGGCAAGTCGAAGGGCATCGGCCTGATGGCCTGGATGCACTCGATTGACGTCGATACGCCTGACGAGCAGGATGATCTCATCTGGATGATCTCGCAGGGAGTTGTCGGGTTCAAGCTCGATTTCTTCAACTCGACCTCGCAGAAGACGATGAAGCTGTATGACGATCTGTACAAGTTTGCCGCCAAGCACAAGGTTATGCTGGACATTCACGGCACGAACCAGACGACCGGCGAGATTCGCACCTATCCTCACCTGCTCACTCGCGAGGGGATTCGGGCGCAGGAATTCACAGGAGTGTATTCCAGCTATAATACGATTTACCCGTTCACTCGCACAGCGGTAGGCCCGGCGGACTTCAATCCGGGGCTGGATATTCTGGGCGTCGTGGGCGACGCGTCGGTCAGCCATCGGCTGGCGCTGAACGTGATGTACGAAAGCGGGCTGCCGATGCCCTCCGATTCGATCGCGGGCAACGCAAAATTCGGAGCGGATATGCTGCTCAAAGACATGCCGGTGGCTTGGGATGAGACGCACCTGGTCGACGGTTATCCCGGCAAATATGCGATTCTCTCACGCAGGAGCGGCGACGACTGGTATGTGGCAGGCATCAGCACCGATGCCCGGACCGCCGCCTTCAATCTGGACTTCCTCGGCTCGGGCAGCTACACGGCGCTCGTGTACCAGGATGGTCAGGATGAGAATGACAAGCGGGACATGGATGTAGGCATGCAGAATGTAACGGCTGCCAGCACGCTGTCGATCCCGGTGCGCAAGGGAGGCGGCTTCACGGTCCGCATCTCCAAGCAGGCGCCGACCTATGCAAGCTCGATTCTGCTCAACGCAGAGGAGATCAGCCTGGATCCGTACGATTCATTCGAGTTGAAGGCGACGTTGTCGCCGGCGGATGCCGACTTCGCGCTCGTGCGCTGGAGCTCCAGCGACGAGACGGTCGCCGTCGTCGACGCAGCAGGCGTGGTGACGGCCAAGGCTCCGGGCGAGGCAAGCATCACTGCCGCGACCGGCCCCGACTACTCTGTCACGGCGGAAAGCCGGGTCACCGTGCGCCAGCCCGCCTATGTGCCGGGCGACTGGACCGTCCGCAATGGCGAGGGCAACGAGCGCTATCGGACGATCGTGGATGAGAACACATTGGCGCTGGAGAGCCGCCCCGGCGAGCTCGGAGAGAAAGAAGGGCTTCCCGTCGTTCCCAACCTGTTCGTTCGCAAGCTTACGGGAATGGCTTCCCAGAACTTTTCGATCACCGTCAAGGTGGACGCCAGCCCAACTGCCAACTATCATACGGCGGGCATCACGATCTTCAACGAGGACACTTCCAAAAGCGTGAGCATGATGCGGCGGTTCCACGGCGGCTTCGGAGGCAATGTGTTCGAGCTGCATGCGCTGAACAACGGGGCGCACACCGAGCGGACCACAGCCGATGAGCTGGGGCAACCCGCATATCTCAAGCTGGTCAAGGAAGACAGTGTGTTCAAGGGCTACTTCAGCGCCGACGGCACAGACTGGACCGAGATTTCCCAGACCGTGACCCAGTCCGAGGTCAGCGGCGCCGACGAGATTTACATCGGCCTGTATGCGATCAACGGCAGCGGCAACCAGGTCGGCATCCCGATGACCTTCTCAGATTTCCAGCTCGACGGACAACTGCTCCCGTTCGCTGTGGAAAACACGGAGTATGAGCCTGTGACGGTCACAAGCGTAACCGTCACGCCTCTGACCGCGGCCGTGCAGAAGGGAGCGTCGCAGCAGTTCAGCGCCGCCGTGGTCGGGACGAATGCTCCCGCCAGGACGGTGACCTGGACCGTCGGCGGCAACGCCAGCGCGGGCACGACGATCACCGGCGGCGGCCTGCTGACGGTGGGCGCCGACGAATCGGCAAGCACCCTGACCGTCACGGCGACCTCGACTGCCGACACGACCAAGTCCGGCACGGCTGCCGTCACTGTGAAGGCGACGAGCCCGGGCGGCGGAGACGGCAACGGCACAGGCGGAGACGGCAACGGCACAGGCGGGAATGGCACCGGAACGAGCGGAGGCGATACCGCAACGGGCGAAAACTCTGCTGTCATTGAGGTCAATGGGGAAAAACAGGACGTGGGAACATCGAATACGCAGACAGTGGATGGCCGGACGGTCACGACCGTCAAGGTCGATGGCGCAAAGCTGGCAGATATTCTGGCGAGCAAGGGCGATAACGCAACCGTTACGCTTCCCGTAAACGGAGAAGAAGATGCGGTCATCGGCGAGCTGGACGGCCAGGCGATCAAAAGCATGGAGCAGAAGAACGCAACGCTTGAGATCAAAACGGACCATGCAACCTATACGCTGCCGGCGTCCCTGATCAATATCGACGCTGTATCGGCACAACTCGGCTCGCAGGTCGCACTTAAAGACATCACGGTGAGCGTCAGGATTGCGAAGCCTTCGGCGGATACGGTGAAGATGACCCGGGACACTGCAAATCGAAATAACTATCAAATCATCGTAGATCCGATCGAGTTCGAGATTACGTGCACGAGCGGGGACAGCACGGTTGCGGTGAGCAAATTCAACGGTTATGTGGAGCGAACGATTGCCATTCCGGACGGCGTCGACCCGAGCCAAATATCCACCGGAGTCGTACTGGGCGCGGATGGGACGTTCCGCCATGTGCCGACCGAAATTGTTGAAATGAACGGCAAATACTATGCGGTCATCAACAGCATGACCAACAGCGTCTACGCCGCGATCGGGAATCAGGTTGAATTTTCCGACATGACAAGCCATTGGGCCAAGGATGCGGTCAACGATATGGGCGCGAGGCTGGTGGTAAGCGGAGTCGGCAACGGAAGCTATGAGCCGGAGAGAAGCATCACAAGAGCGGAGTTTGCCTCGATCCTGGTGCGTGCGATGGGTCTTGCTCCGGGTACGACGGAGAGCGGCTTCCGCGATGTCTCTCTCGGTGACTGGTTCAACGGCTATGTCGATGCGGCGTCAAGTTACAACCTTATCGCAGGTTATGACGCTTCGACCTTCGGTCCGAACGACACGATTACGCGCGAGCAAGCGATGGCGATCCTGGCGCGGGCCATGCAGCTTGCAGGACTTGACGCAGAGCTCGGGGACAGCGAGATAAGCGAGCTTATTTCCAAATACTCGGACGCGGCGGCAGTCTCGGATTATGCAAGAGCGGGTGTGGCAGCTTGCATCAAGGCAGGGATTGTGAGCGGAAAAACCGCGACAACGATTGCCCCGAAGGATGCTGTGACCCGCGCGGAGGTCGCTGTACTGGTGCGGCATCTGCTGGAAAAAGCCGGGCTGATCTAGCCTGACCCATCATTGGAGGACTGCCCTGAAGCTGTGAACGACTGGCTTTAGGGCGGTCCTTCTTTTCTTTGCAATAGTTGAAATAACTGCACAAATGCAGCCACAAGAAGACATGATCAACACCGTCCATAAGAGATACGGGGCGGCGGGCGAAGCCGGGTTTCTTGTTGGAAGTCCGGGAGGGCGTTGACTCTTCGGTTATTCCTTTAAGATTTCTTTAAGATTGTCGATTATCTCTCGATGTTATATTTGTTTCTAGCAGTAATTAGCAGAAACGGGAAGGAACGAAGAACGCAATGAAATACAATCTTCGACGCAGAATGTCACAATTTACAGTGTGCGTACTTGCTTTGGGGTTGTTGGCAGGACTGATGCCCTTTGGCAACGAGCGTGCCTATGCAGGGACCGGCGGGGTGATCGATACTGTCGCTGGAGGGGAATATGGCGATTTGACCGATGTGCCGGCTATCGGCGCTACACTCGCCAATCCGTCAGCAGTGACGATAGACATGTCTGGAAATTTGTATATCGCAGATACGGGCAACAACAAGATCAAGAGAGTAGATGCCACAACCCATCAAATCAGCACGGTGGCTGGCAGGGGCGATTATCACGGCGAGTTGAGGGATGGAGGCCCGGCTCTTGACGCGGGGCTGAGCAGTCCGGCAGGAGTGGCAATGGACGCTGCCGGCAATTTGTATATCGCCGACAAGTATAACGACAGGATTCGGAAAGTAGACGCCGTTACCGGGCATATCACTACGGTAGCGGGCGGAGGGGTCGATGATGGAGACGATGGTCTGGGCGACAACGGTCCCGCCGTCGATGCCATTCTGAACTCTCCAAGCGGAGTAGCAGTAGACGGTGACGGAAATCTGTATATCGCGGATACAGACCATCACAAAATCCGGAAAGTGGATTTCTCGAGCGGGACCGGCATCATCACAACGGTAGCAGGGGAAGGGTATGGCACCTATCGCGGGGACGGAGGTCCGGCGGTTGCTGCTGAAATCAACTATCCGAGTGCGGTCGTGGTAGACAGCGACGGAAATTTGTATATTGCCGATACCTATAACAACAGGATACGGAAAGTAGACTTTTCGAGCGGGATCGGCATGATCAGCACAGTGGCCGGATCGACGAAGGTTGACGGTTTTGGCGGAGACGGGAGCCCGGCGATCGAAGCGCAATTGAATGAACCGGAAGGCGTCACGATCGACAGCCGCGGCAATCTGTATATCGCCGACACGGACAACAACAGGATCAGAAAGGTGACTCCCAACGGCATCATCATGACCATTGCCGGAACCGGGGCAGGTGATTATTCGGGAGACGAAGGCCCGGGTACTCAGGCAAAATTGTACGGCCCGCGCGGGCTGGCGCTGGGTAGCGGCGGCAATCTGTATATCGCAGATTATTTCAACTATGCGATACGCATGCAAACGGAGTATACTCCTGCGAGCGACGCGAGTCTGGCCGGGATTGCGCTATCGAGCGGTGCACTAAGTCCGGCGTTTGCGCCCGGTACAACCTCCTATACGGCAACTGTCGTGAACGGCGTGAGCAGTATTCGCGTGACGCCGACGACGACGGATTCTCTCATGTCGGTAAAGGTGAACGGTGAGCGGGTCGCAAGCGGAACGCAGTCCGGAGACATCAATCTGGATGTAGGAGATAATGCGGTTACTGTAGTGGCTGTCGCGGAAGACGGCACGACAGAGAAGCCCTATACGATAATCGTCAAGAGAGAAGTAAGCAGCAATGCGAATTTGAGTCAGCTGTCGCTATCAAGCGGTACGCTGAGTCCGACATTCATCTCGACAACGACGACCTACTCGGCGACAGCCAGTCTGCGCGAGATTACAGTAACGCCGGTATTGTCGGATCCTCTGGCTGCAGTGAAGGTGGATGGGACGCCGGTGGAGAACGGCACGGCATCTCAGCCGATTCCGTTAAGCCTGGGAAGCGTCAATCCGATTGCGATCGTAGTGACAGCACAGAATGGGACAACGAAGACCTACACGGTCAATGTAACGAGGGCGATAAGCGCGAATGCGGATTTGAGCGGATTGTCGCTGTCGAGCGGCACGCTGACTCCGGTGGGTGCGGACAGCTATACGGCAAGTGTCGGGAATAGCGAAAGCAGCATTACCGTGACGCCGACGGCGGCGGACGGCAGCGCGACGGTTACCGTGAATGACGCGGCGGTCGCCAGCGGCACCGCGTCCGCTTCGCTGCCGCTCGTCGTGGGGAGCAATACGATTACGGTCATGGTCATGGCTGAAAACGGGACTACGAAGAAGAGTTACACGATAACGGTAACGCGAGCGGAGAGCAGCAATGCGGACTTGAGCGATCTGACGCTGCCTGGCGCGGTGCTGACTCCGTCGTTTTTGCCGGGAACATACAAGACGAGCGTGGATTATTCCGTAAATAGCGTGACGGTAACGCCGACGGTGTCGGATGCCGTATATGCTGCGGCCCAGGTCAGTCTATACGACGGCAGCGGAGTGCTCGCAGCCGGGCCGATTGCGGTGCCGAGCGGAACGGCGTCTCCTTCTTTGCCGCTCGCCATTGGGAGCAATACAGTTACGGTTCTGGTCACTGCGCAGGATGGAACGACGAAGACGTACACGGTGACGGTGACGCGAGGCGCAAGCAGCAATGCGGATTTGAGCAATTTAACGCTATCGAACGGGGCATTGACTCCGGCGTTTGCGGGAACGTACACGGCAAGCGTGGACCATTCCGTCAGCAGTGTCACGGTGACGCCGACATTGTCGGATGCCGCGAATGCTTCGGCAACGGCCAGCTTATATGATGGCAGCGGGACTCTGGCAAGCGGGCCGCATGCAGTGGCGAGCGGAACGGCGTCGCCGGCGCTTCCGCTGAGCGTGGGGGACAATGTCATCAAGGTCGTCGTGACGGCGCAGGACGGGGCGACGCGGACGTACACGGTAACGGTGACGAGGGAAGATGCGAGATCAGGCAACGGCCAGGCAAGCTTGAGCGGGTTTGCGTTGTCTCACGGAACGCTCAGCCCGGCATTTGCGCCGGGTACGGTTCAATACACGGCAAGCGTAGGAGCAAGTGTTTCCAGTGTTACGGTAACAATGATGGTGCCGGATGCAGACAAAGCGATGTCCGTGGCAAGCATCTATAACAGCGCCGGAGCGCTGATCAGCGGACCTTTCGCGATGACAAGCGGCACGGCAGCCTTCTCGCTTCCGCTGAATGCGGGGAGCAATGCGATTTCGATCGTCGTCACATCGCAAGGCGGCACGGACAAATCTTACGCGCTCGACATTACCCGGGCAGCGCCCAATACTCCAGTTCCTGCTGGCGGCGGTGGTGGCGGAGGCGTGTTCGTGAACAAGCCCGTCATTGACCTGATGGGGAAGTCGCTGGATCCTGCCGGCATCGACACCAAGAAGCCGTTCGTCACGCTCGAACTAACGCCGAAAGACAGTGTGGCCTATGCGGGCGTTCCAGCGAGTGTTTTGACTGATCTGGCTGCCAGGAATGCCGATTTTTATTTGGAACTCCGAACGCCATACGGCTTTTATCAGGTGCCGGCCAACCTGGCTTCGATCATCCCGGGGTTCGACGCCCTGCTTGCGAACAACCGGCTGAAAGCGGAAGACGTCAGCTTCAAAATCACGTTGACAGACAAGTCCGGGGACAAGCAGTTGCTAACGAGGATCCATAGCGTCTTGCCGGATGGCGAACTGCTGGGCGCGGTCGCAGATTTCCATATCGATATTGTCCATACGAATACGGGCCTTACGGTCGGCGCGGCGGACCTGTTCGACAAAGAGATTGCCCGGCTTATTCCGCTGCCCAAGTATAGAACGGCGATGCCGGAGCTCTGGGGTGCTTTCCGGTACAACGCAACGACGAAAGCATTCGAATTTGTCCCGGCCCGGGCCGTACAGATCGACGGCGCATGGTACGTGAAGATCAGTTCTTATTCCAATAGCACGTATATTGCGGTGGAGAATGCCGCGAGCTTTGCCGATGTGCAAGGGCATTGGTCGCAGTCGTTCGTCGAGCAGGCAGCAGCGAAGGGCCTTGTTGCCGGCGTTGGCGGCGGACGGTACGATCCTGACAAAGTCGTGACAAGAGCGGAATTCACGGCGATGCTTGTCAGAGCGCTTGGCCGGGGCACATCAACAGGCAGCGAAGTCCCGTATCGCGACGTACAGGAGGAGGCATGGTATTTCAGCGCGGTGAAGACCGCCAAGGACTTGGGTCTGATCGCTATCGCCAAAGGCGGCGAATTCAAGCCCGAGCAGCCGATCACGCGCGAGGAGATGGCGAGTATGCTTGCCGGTGTCATCAGGCTGGAGAAGCTGCCGATGACCTTGGAGTATGTGAGCCTTCAATCATTCGCAGATATCGGCAAAGTAAATGCCGCGTATCTCGAGGATGTTCGCCTGATGGTGAAGCTTCATATTATGAGCGGTATCAGCGCCACGACATTCGACCCCCGAGGCATATCGACGCGCGCGCAAGCGGCAGTCGTCTGCATTCGTATGCTGCAAGAGCTCGGCTACATCGACCGCGGCGAATAACGCAGCGGGTTCAAGGACACGTAATAAGCGTTAAGCAACCGAACGAAGATGACTCCGGTTCTGAGCAGGAGTCATCTTTGTTTCACTAGTAGAGTGCTGCTGAAATATCGTTATTATTTATCGGTCATTTTAACAAAATCCGGTTGCAGCAACTCAGCCACTGCGCACGTTGTCCCTAACCCTTCAAAACCCGATTACAGAGGATAAATAACGTTACTTCAGGATCGTTCTGCTGGCCTGGGAGTTGTGCTGAGCGGTATCCGTTCAAGGTCGCTTCGAACAGGTTGATCGGGAGGGTTGACATCCACCTGTAACGGTATAAAATATGATTATGTCATTAATCATAAATTTATCAGATAATTGTTTGGTGGGATCCGGATGAACTCCGATTTGTTTGTCAAGATATGGGCCGATGACTTATCCGAGAAAGTATATGAGAGACTTAAGAAGGCGATTACCATGAGTGTGATCAAGCCCGGTGAGCGGATTGATATGAATTTGTTGTCCGCCCAGTGGGGGGTAAGCCGCACGCCGATGAAAGATGCGATTGCCAGACTTTCGAACGAAGGACTTGTGGAAGTCAGACCGAAGGTCGGAACTTACGCCACCCGCTTCACGAAGGCGGATATGCTTGAATTGTTCACCATCCGCTTGCTGCTGGAGGGAGGAAGCTGCGCGGAGATTATCCGCCATGCAACAGAAGAGCAAATCGCCGAATTGGAGCAGACGCAAACCTTATTGGAAGATGAACAGGGCAAAGCAAAGAGCGAGTTCGATTTTTTTGTTTTCAATCATCTGGATGCCACGTTTCATGAGCAGTTGGTCGAAGCTTCCGGAAATAAAAAGCTGCAGTCGGTGTACCGATCGCTTAATTTCCATACGCAGGCGGCGAGGTACTATTATAACCGCTACGAAGAAAAATCAGTGCGAACCATTCGGGAACACCGGGAGATGATCGAGGCGATCCGGCAGAAGTCCGTTGAAAAGCTTGAACAAGTGTGTAAGCAGCATATTATTTCGGGAAAAGAAAGACTGTTGGACGCTAATGTTATGAAAGATTAGGAGGAGTGGCGGAATGCGTTTTTCGGGCAAGGTCGCGCTTGTAACCGGGGGAAGCAAGGGCATTGGAATGGCCGCCGCACGGCTGTTTGCGCAAGAAGGAGCTTCTGTAGCCATCGTCTCGCATGAGAATGGCGACGCGGTTGCGGATGAACTGGGCGCCGGCGCCGGCCATAAGCGGGTGATCGCCGTCCAGGCGGACGTGTCGAAGCACCAGCAAGTGCAGGCGGCTGTGCGCCAAACGGCAGAGGCTTTCGGAGGGATCGATATTCTGGTTAACAGCGCAGGCGTACAGCGGTACGGCGATGTGGTCGAGACGGACGAGGCCGTCTGGGATGAAGTGATCGATGTTAATCTGAAAGGGATGTTTCTCACTTCCAAGCACTGCATTCCGGAAATGAGGAAGCGGGGCGGAGGCGCCATTGTCAATGTCTCATCCGTTCAGGCTTACGCCTCTCAGACAGGGGTAGCCGCTTATTCGGCTTCCAAAGGAGGGATTAATGCCCTGACTCGGGCCATGGCGGTGGATCATGCTGCGGAGAACATTCGCGTGAATGCGGTTTGCCCCGCCTCCATCGATACGCCGATGCTGCGTTGGGCGGCAGACTTGTTTAAAGGGCAGTCCACGCAGGAAGAAATCATTCAATCCTGGGGGCGCATGCATCCGATCGGGCGAGTAGGTACGACGGAGGAAGTCGCGGAGCTGGTTGCTTATTTGTGCAGTGACAAAGCGGGGTTTATCACCGGAGCGGATATCAAGGTTGACGGCGGGATGTTTGCGACATTCGGCGTGAAGCTGCCGGATTAACAGCGGAAGAGGGAGCACGTTGCAATGAAAATTACGGATATTCGGGCCACAACCGTAACCGTACCGCTGGAAGCGACATTGCGGCACGCGAATGGCGCGCATTGGGGACGATTCGTACGGACGATCGTCGAGGTAGAGACGGACGAAGGGATTATCGGATTCGGGGAAATGGGCGGCGGCGGAGAAGGCGCGGAGCTTGCCTTTAACGGCTTGAAAAGCTACTTGCTCGGCCACGATCCGTTCTTGCTGGAAGCACTGCGCTTTAAAATTTGCAATCCGACGGCCAGCCTTTACAACAATCGGACACAGTTATACGCGGCGATCGAGTTTGCCTGTCTGGACATTATGGGACAGAAGCTGGGCGTTCCCGTTCATCAACTGCTTGGCGGCAAAGTGCGGGACCAGGTTCCATTCGCCAGCTATTTATTTTTCCGCACACCGAACGTTCCGGACGGTCCGGGTGAGATCAGAACGCCGGAGCAATTGGTTCAGCATTGTGCCGACTTAAAGCGGGAGCATGGTTTTACAGTTCATAAGCTGAAAGGCGGAGTGTTCCACCCGGATTACGAGCTGAAGTGCTACCAGGCGTTGGCGGCTGCATTCCCGAACGACAAGCTGCGATACGATCCGAATGCCGCGCTGAGTGTTGAAGAATCGATCCGTTTCGGGCAGGCGATCGAGCGCCTGAACAACGACTATTTCGAAGACCCGACATGGGGATTGAACGGAATGCGCAGAGTGCGTTCAATGGTGCGCATCCCTACGGCGACCAATACGGTAGTCGTCAATTTTGAGCAGCTTGCGGCAAATATTCTGGATTTGGCCGTGGATGTCATCTTGCTCGATACGACATTCTGGGGCGGGATCCGAGCATGCATGAAGGCGGCGGGTGTTTGCGAAACGTTCCAGCTCGGGATTGCCGTCCATTCTTCCGGCGAGCTTGGCATCCAACTCGCAACGATGCTGCACCTGGGCGCGGTGGTACCCAATCTGTCTCACGCAGCGGATGCGCATTACCACCATCTTACAGACGATATTCTGGTCGGCGGCAAAATGAAGTATGTGAACGGCGCGATCCAGGTGCCGGACGGTCCGGGGCTCGGCATTCGGGTCGATCGTGACAAGGTGCGTCAATATGCGGAATTGTACCGGGAACTCGGCGGGTATTCGTATGACAAAGATCCGCTCAGGCCGGGGTGGTTTCCGCTCGTGCCGAATGACCGTTGGGCGGACCCGACTATCGGTTAAGCGGACGGACTGTTGCCGGCTTTCATGAATAGGGCATACGCGATGGGAGGTATTGCCACGATGGACAACTTTCCAAACTGGAACGGATTGCAATCGGTATTATCGGAAAGCCAAGTATCGGTCTTTTTTGACGGCACCTTTACGGAGCCGCAGCTGAATCATCCGGAAGGGATCGCCATCGATCCGCAAGGCCATATATGGTGCGGCGGCGAAAAGGGCGAAATCTTCCGCATCGACCGTGACGGCGGAACGATCGAACAGGTAGCCTCAACCGGCGGTTTTACGCTCGGTCTCGCCTTCGATTCCGCAGGGTATTTGTACAGCTGCGATCTGAAGCACGCGGCCGTCTTCCGGCTCAACACGGCAACAGGCGAGCTGATTCGCTTCGCGGACGGCGACGGCCAAGGGGAGCGCATTCGCATCCCCAACGCTCCGGTGGTGGACGAGAAGCACGGCTATTTGTACGTGAGCGACAGCTATCATGCGGAGCAAGCCGGCCCGGGCATTTGGCGGTTTGAATTGGCAACCGGGCAAGGACGGCTGTGGTGCCGCGAGCCGATGAGGTTTGCCAACGGCCTCGCGATGTCCGGGGACGGAACAGCGCTGTACGCGGCGGAGACTTTCGGACGGCGTATCGTGAAGATTCCGATATTGCCGACCGGAGAGCCCGGGGCCAAACAGACTGTCGTCGAAGTAAACGAGGCGCTGCCGGATGGCGTGGCGCTGGACCCGCAAGGGCGCATCTATATTAGCTGCTACGAGCCGTCGCTTCTGCTCCGTTGGTCGGAGGCAGCCGGGCTGGAGCTGCTCTATTACGATCGGGACGCGCACACGTTATGTCATCCGACGAATTGTACGTTCCGCGGCAACGATTTGTTCGTATCCAACCTGGGACGCTGGCACATTACCCGTCTTTCGGACGTCCTGTAACGACTTGGACAGTATGGGGGAGGAACATATGGCTTACTACAGGCCTCAGCGCAATTACGGCTGCCGGATTCACGATCAATACCGCTATATGGACATGCGGACGGTTGTGCTGGAGAACGAGCTTGTTCGTGTTTCCATATTGGCAGACAAGGGGACGGAAATTTTCGAATACTTGTACAAGCCGAAAGACCTTGATTTTATTTGGCTTTCCGAGCAAGGCGTGCAAAATCCTTATGATGCGCTGCCATCGTCGGCCGATCCCGCCTTATTGTTCATCGATAGCTACCCCGGCGGGTGGCAAGAGGTGTTTCCCAATGGGGGACCGGCCAGCACCTACCTCGGCGCGCAGTTCGGCCAGCACACGGAAGTGTCGCTGCTGCCATGGGACTATGACATTGTGGAAGATACGCCGGAGCGCGTCTCCGTCCGATTTCGCGTCAGGACGAAGCGGGTTCCATTTGAACTAACCAAAACATTGACGTTGGAAAGCGGTTCCGCATCCTTGCTCATCGAGGAGCAGTTGGAGAATTTAAGCAGCGTGCCGTTGCAATTTATGTGGGGGCAGCATCTGACTTTCGGCAAGCCGTTCGCGGGACCGGGCTGCCGGCTGACGATGCCGGACGGTGTCAGAGTGTTGACGGAATCGGATGCGCCCACAGTCGAAGCTCCCGGGAGAGTCAAGCGCGGCGGCACCTGCGATTGGCCGATGGGGTTGACGGAAACGGGAGATCGCGTCGATTTGTCCGTTCTGCCGGCCGTCGGCACGCCTTCCGAGATGATATATGTGACGGGATTTACGAATCAAGCGTGGTATCGGATCGATAACGAAGATTTGGGTATGGGAATGAAAGTCGAGTGGGACGGGGCGGCAATGCCGTATTTGTGGTACTGGCAGGAATACGGGGCGACCGAAGGCTATCCTTGGTATGGCAGGCATTACAATATCGGTCTTGAACCGTTCTCCAGTTATCCGACCCTCGGGCTGGAAGAGGCTGTCCGCAACGATAGCGCAGGTCATATAGGGCCAAGAGAAAGCAGAACCTTCCGCATGCAAACGATGCCATACGAACTAAAATCGTGCGGTGTCCGGGAATGAGTATCAACACTACTGGATCGTAAAAAGCTTGCCTACGGCGGCAAATCTTCTGTATAATTCTATCAGGAACAGAAGTTTCAAGTCGATCCGCCCCGTTATCGGCCGCTGAAACAATCCGACGGAAGTTTATTCCATAATAAGGTCGGAGGGATTAAGCAATGAGCGAGCAGATTTTGCAACAAATTTTAAACGAGATCAAGGGTTTAAACACACGATTCGGGAAGGTCGAAGGTGACGTCACCGGCTTAAAGACGGACATTGGGCAGTTGAAGACAGACATTGGGCAGTTGAAGACAGACATTGGGCAGTTGAAGACAGACGTTGGGCAGTTGAAGACGGACGTTGGGCAGTTGAAGACGGACGTTGGTAATCTGCAGGCGGGACAGACCGAATTATTTCAGATGGTAACCGCGTTAAAGCATGGGCAAGATATGACACATGCCAAGCTTGAGGCGCTTACGTTGGATGTTCGGCGATTGGAAGGCAATTTTATTCGACTTGAGAATAAATGGGAGAACGATTCATTGGAACTGCACGGGGACATTCGATTTCTTAATCATCGGATCGCCAACGTAGAGATGGATATTGAACGATTGAAAAACCGTTAAGAATATAGAGCTGCTAAAGAACGGAGGCGTGCCCTTGGCGCGTGCCTCTGTTCTTTTTTTCGAACCTATATAGTCGGTAATTAAGTAATCGTATGATTTGATGTAAAGCCGAGAAACTTCGTCTAATTCCGGGCCAGCGGCGCGTTTGTGAGGGAATTAATCGATTATTTCGTCTAATTCCGGGGCGGCCGGCGCATTTGTGAGAGAATTAGTCGATTGTTTCGTTTAATTCTGGGTCAGCGGTGCGTTTGTGAGAGAATTAGTCGATTATTTCGATTAATTCCGGGTCAGCGGCGCGTTTGCGAAGGAATTAGTCGATTATTTCGTTTAATTCCGGGGCGGCGGCGCATTTGTGAGAGAATTAGTCAAAAGTATCGATTAACTGCAATCATACATGTAAATTCTGGCCAGACAGGCTTGTAGGGGCCCAATGCTTCTCGTAGCTGTACAATTACAGTTATTCGAGATTCATGCCGAGGGATTGTTGAATTAGATGTACAAATGCAGTTGACGGCGGATTCGGCTACGATCCGGTTGGTCAACACGAGCCTGTTCGTCGATCGAGGGCTTGTCGTCCAAGCCGGCGTTTTCGGCGAGCTTTTCCGGGAGGGGGCAATTAACGCTTGGATTTTTGCGCGGAATATCGGATACTTGATAATATCAACGATAGACATGTCTTCGTCAAGCTCGGAATCGAGGAGATATTATGGTGTCCGGCAGTGAGCGCGCCTTTCCTTCATTTCAGATCATCAGAGTGGCACCCGGGACAATCATGTACGCGCCAGGCAGTCAGCTCGGCCCGCGAATCCAGCGGGGGTGGCAGCTATTCCTTCTGGATTCGGGTACGACGCGCATATGGATTGACTCGGTATGCTACACGGTATTGCCCGGTCAAGTCGTTCTGTTAAAGCTTGGACACTCCGAAAAGTTCGAGTTTGATATGCGTGAAGAAACATGGCATCGCTGGGTAACCGTCGATGTCTCGCAAATGGATGAAGCGACAGAACGCCAGTTTTATCAGCTGCCGTTCTCATTGCCGATCTCCGAAGAGATGAGCCGACTGCTCAATCAAATGATTGCTTTGAAATTTAAAGAATCGCCGGAGAACGAAATGCTGCTTCTGTCTCTTGGCATGGCTTCGCTTTATCTGTACGCGGCGGAAGCTGCCAGTCAGAAGCGGGATGGTCACGAGAACCCCGCGGTTTTTATGGCGAAACGGTTAATCCATAACAAGTTTGACGAGGAGTTGGACTTGTCGTCTCTGGCCAAAGCGGCGAATGTGACGAATGAGCATCTCATTCGTCTATTCCGGCAACACATGGGCATAACGCCTGTCCAGTATTTATGGCAGTACCGGGTGAGGCAGGGAGTTGATTTGCTCCGGAATACCGGACTTACGGTGACGGAAGTCGCTTATCGTTCGGGATTTAAGACTTCGTATCACTTTGCGCGTACGGTTAAGAAATGGACGGGGCGGACGCCGTCGGACATTCGGAACGAGCATTGGCGCCGCGGCAAGAAGTTGCAGGAAAAAGATCAATAGTAGACACAAATCACAAACCACAGGCATTGTTGAGCGCGTCTGAGAACGTTAACCTATTGTTATAACGAAAACCGTAAATGAAACAGTTGCGACGGAGCGATACTCTTGCGGAACAAGTTAGCGATCATGTTTTCGCTGGAAGCGCCCGGGCAGGATAATTTATTGAAAACGCTTTCGTATTAAAGGCAAAGGAGCGCATGACGATGTGGATTGAAGTATGCAAGGCGGATGAAATTGACGAGGAAGACGTGATCCGGTTTGATCACGAAGACCGCACATTCGCTGTCTATCGGACCGACAAGGATGAATATTACGCAACCGACGGCTATTGCACGCACGAGAGGTTCCATCTGTCGAACGGGCTGGTGATGGGCAGCATCATCGAATGCCCCAAGCATAACGGTCGATTTGACGTGACGACAGGGCAAGCGAAACGCGCCCCGGTATGTGTCGACTTAAAGACGTACCCAGTGAAGGTGGAAAGCGGTACGGTCTATATGGAGTTGTAACTGGAGGATACGAACATGTTGCAGACAAGTATGGTCATTATTGGCGGGGGAGAAGCCGGCGCGCGAGCGGCCGTAGAACTGCGGACGCTCGGCTGGGCGGGGGCGATTACGCTGATCGGCGAGGAGTCGCATGCTCCGTACGAGAGACCGCCGCTTTCCAAGCAAGCGCTGCTATCGCCCGATTCGCCTTCGCCGACTTATATTGTTGATGATAAGAAGTTAAAGGAACATGGCATCGAATGGATGGCCGGCACTCCGGCGACGGCCATCGATCGGGAAGGTCATGCGATCACGTTGGCTGACGGCAGAAAGATCGCGTACAGCAAGCTGCTGCTGGCGACAGGAGCGCGGCCGCGTCAGCTTCTGATGAACGGTTCGCCCGTAGACGGCGTGCGTTATCTCCGCACTTATGGCGATGCGCTTAAGCTCAGAGACCAATTGCAGGCTGGCAAGCGCGTCGTCATCGTCGGAGCCGGATTTATCGGGCTTGAAGTCGCGAGCAGCGCGATCGAACGCGGCTGTAAGGTGACGGTCGTTGAAGTTGGTCCGCGTATTCTGATGCGCGGGGTGCCTCTTCAAATTGCACAAATCGTGGAGGAGCGTCACAGAGCGGCAGGAGTGGACTTCCGAATCGGCATTTCTATCGAAGCGATTCATGGCGCTGACACGCCCGATTCGGTAAGTTCCATCACGCTTGCGGATGGTGCAAGGATTGAATATGACGAAATGATCGTTGGTATCGGAGCCATCCCGGAAACGTCCCTGGCTGCCTCTTGCGGCCTTCAATTGGAGAACGGCATCTGTGTGGACGAGACGCTTGCCACAAGCGATCCATCGATATATGCCGCGGGCGATTGCTGTTCATTCGAACACCCGCTGTATCCGGGACGCCGAATCCGGCTGGAAGCCTGGAGGAACGCGCAGGATCAAGGCACACATGCCGCATCCGCCATGCTTGGCGGGAAGGCCGCTTTCGCCAGCGTTCCCTGGTTCTGGTCCGATCAATATGAGCTCACGTTACAAGTGGCAGGGTTGGTCGATTTCGGTTCGGAGACGATCGTTCGCGAATTGCAGGACGGGGCGAAGCTTTATTTTCATCTGGCGGACGACGGGCGGCTCGTTGCGGTCAGCGGCATCGGCAATAGCGCGGTCATTGCGAAGGAAATCCGGCTTGGACAAATATTGGTCGAAACCGGAGCTAAGCCGGTTCCGCAAGCGCTGGGCGATCCGGACGTGAAGCTCAAAGCGCTATTGCGCGGCTAGCAAACACAAAGGAGGAAACAAAACATGGCAGGAAACAGAGCGGTTGTGTACAGCAGGCCAGGACTCGTGGAAGTGCGCAATACGTCTTACCCCGATCTCGTGCTGCGGGACGGCCCCGGAGTGAACCCGCTGAATGTCGGGCGCAAATGCAATCACGGCGTCATTCTGAAAGTGGTGACGACGAACATTTGCGGAAGCGATCAGCATATGGTCAGAGGGCGGACGACCGCTCCTTCCGGTCTTGTGCTCGGCCATGAAATTACAGGCGAAGTCATTGAAGTCGGCAGCGACGTCGAGTTTATTCGTATAGGCGATCTTGTGTCTGTGCCGTTCAACATCGCCTGCGGCCGATGCCGCAATTGCCGCGAGCGCAACACGAACGTCTGTCTGAACGTCAATCCGGACCGACCGGGTTCCGCTTACGGATATGTCGATATGGGCGGTTGGGTCGGCGGGCAATCGGAATACGTCATGGTGCCGTACGCGGACTTTCAGTTGCTCAAGTTTCCGGATAAAGAGAAAGCGATGGAGAAAATTCTCGACCTCACAATGTTGTCCGATATTTTCCCGACAGGTTACCACGGTGCGGTCAGCGCCGGCGTAAGGCCGGGGTCGACTGTCTACGTCGCGGGCGCAGGCCCGGTCGGACTCGCTGCAGCGCATTCCGCCCAATTGCTCGGAGCTGCGGTCGTGATCGTCGGCGATTTGAATGCGGAACGGCTCGCTCAGGCGAGAAGCTTCGGCTGCGAGACGGTCAACTTGCGCGAGCATCCGAACTTGGCCGAGCAGATCGAGCAAATTCTCGGCGTTCCGGAAGTAGATTGCGCGATCGATTGCGTCGGATTCGAAGCGAGCGGGCACGGGAAGGATCATGGCGAGGCGCCGGCGACTGTCCTGAACTCGATTATGGAAGTGACCCGGGCCGGCGGCCGCCTCGGCATTCCGGGACTGTACGTGACCGGAGATCCGGGCGCCGTCGATGAAGAGTCCAAAGTCGGCACGCTCAAAATCCGCATCGGGCTCGGCTGGGCGAAATCGCATACGTTTGTGACAGGCCAGACGCCGGTCATGCAATATAACCGCGATCTGATGATGGCGATCCTGAGCGGCCGCGCGCAAATCGCGAAAGCGGTCAACGCAACGCTCATCTCGCTGGAGGAAGCTCCGGATGCGTACCAGCAGTTCGATCGCGGCGTCTCGCGCAAGTATGTCATTGATCCTCACGGACTTGTGAGAAAATAAGGGAGGAGAGACGATTGGCTGCACAGAAGAAACGCCGGGACTACAGTATTCTGGGGCCGGAAAATCAATTGGCGCAACAGAAAGGCTTGGTCGCCGCGGAATGGTATACTTGCCCGATTCCGCGCCAACGTTTAAAGGAACTGATGAAACGCAAAAACGGCCCCGCCATCCGGGATACGATCATTTGGTTCGCAGCGCTCGGCATCACGGGCACACTGGCTTATTATTCCTGGGGGACATGGTGGGCGATATTGGCGTTCGCGGTATACGGCGTTCTCTACAGTTCGCCGGGCGACTCGCGCTGGCATGAATGCGGCCACGGTACCGCGTTCAAGACGCCTTGGATGAACGAAGCCGTCTATCAGATCGCTTCCGTCATGAGCCTTCGGCTCGCCACCCCGTGGCGCTGGAGCCATACTCGCCATCATACCGATACGATCATCGTCGGCCGCGATCCGGAAATCATCGCGCCGAGGCCGCCGATCTGGCGCATCATTATGATGGATTTCTTCCGGTTGTTTGTCGGGCCGCGCGATGTAAAGCGAATGATCATGCATTGCTTTGGCGTCATTCATCCGGAAGAGAAAGAGTATATTCCGGCATCCGAGTATCGCAAAACATGCTGGGAATCCCGCGTTTACGTATTGATTTTCGCAATTGTGATCGGTGCATGCTTTTACACAGGCAGTATTTTACCGGCCATGTTTATCGGGTTGCCTTCCTTCTACGGCGCATTTCTGGTTCTCATGACCGGCATGACTCAGCATCTTGGCTTGAAGGAAGACGTGCTCGATCACCGGTTGAACTCGCGGACGGTCTATATGAATCCAATCTTGCGGTTCTTGTACTGGAACATGAACTACCATACCGAGCATCATATGTTTCCGATGGTGCCCTACCATGCGTTGCCGGCCCTGCATAAGGAGATGAAACCGGATTGTCCGGAAGCGCGCAAGGGGTTGCTGGCCGCGTTGTCGGAAGTGTTCGGCGCGCTGATCAGGCAAGGGAAAGATCCGTCGTACACGGTCGTGAAGCCGCTGCCTGCCACTGCGCGTCCTTATTATTACGGCCCGGCCAGCAGTATAGGTGACAGCACGTCAGAAGCGAGCAGGGGTTAATCGGTATGGGCGGTTGGAATCGGGTTAACGATGGAAGCTCGAATGCGCCTACGCTGGACGTACAGCAAGCCTGGTGGGCGATGATCGGGCTTGGCGAGAACGGCAAGGAATGGTCCATGGAGCAGAAGTTCGAGAAAATAGCGGAAGCAGGCTTCAAGACGATTGTTGCATGGCTGCCTCAGAAGGAAGAGATGGATACGTGGCACCGGCTGCTCGACCGCTACAGGCTGAAGTTTGCCGGGCTCGCTTTTCCGTACACGCCGCAGGACATGTTGGAATCGCTCAAGCTGGCCCAACAGTTCGGCCGGGTTCAATACTTGAACTCGCAAGTGATGGATGCCTTCGTCATCGGCGACGAAGCGATTCGGCTGCTGGATGATTTGCTTCGCGTGTCGGAGGAAGCGAACATCCCGAACCTGATCGAGACACACCGGGGAACGGTTACGCAGGATTTGATCCGCATGTCGGAGTATTTAAAGGCGTTGCCGAATCTCCGCCTCACAATCGATTTGTCTCATTATGTCGTCGCAGGGGAAATGAATGGCGTCAACGAGCAGACGAACGCTAAAGCCGAAGAGCTGTTCGATCGGTTGCTGTCGCGAACATCGTGCATTCATGCGCGCGTGTCGAACGGAGAACAGGTGCAGATCGACATTGGAATCGAAGGCGAACACCCGATGGTAGAGCGATTCACCCGCTGGTGGCGTAAAGGGATGGACTACTGGCTGCAGCAAGCGCAATCGGGCGACCAGTTGCCGTTTTGCATGGAACTGGGCCCGCCGACTTACGCCATTACCCGCCGCCATGAACACGGTCGGGAAACAGAAGTGTCCGACCGGTGGCAGCAGGCGCTGCTGTTGAAACGAATCGTCGAGACAGAATGGGCGCATGTCCAGCGGGCTGTGTGAACATAGGCTGAAGAAATGGGCGGGCATTAACAAAGGATTTCGGTTATTCGAGAGGGAATCTGTAAGGATGAAATCATTTGGAAAGAGGGTTTCATCCATGAACAATTTGAAAGTAGCTTTGCTGCAGCTCATGCCGGAAGATACGTTGGACGGCAGCTTGAACAAAGGATTGGAGTATTGCCGAAAAGCGAAGGCTATGGGCGCGGACGTCGCCTTGTTTCCGGAAATGTGGAGCGTCGGCTACAACATTCCCGAGGATCTGGAACAATTGAAGGGGAGTGCGGTGTCTGCCGACAGTGAATTTGTCCAATCGTTCGGCCAACTTGCAAAAGAGCTTAACATGGCGATTGGCATCACTCTGCTTGAACAGTACGATCCTCTGCCAAGGAACACCCTCTGCCTCTTTGATCGGTTCGGCCATAAGGTGCTTACGTACGCCAAAGTACACACCTGTGATTTCGGCGATGAATGCAGGCTGACGGCCGGCGATGGTTTTTATGTTGTGGATTTGAACACGGAGCAGGGCCATGTCAAGATCGGTGCGATGATCTGCTATGACAGGGAGTTCCCGGAAAGCGCGCGAGTTCTTATGCTCAAAGGCGCCGAGATTATTCTCGTGCCGAACGCTTGCCCGATGGAGATCAACCGCATATCGCAACTGAGAGCAAGAGCCTATGAAAATATGGTCGGCATTGCAACGGTCAATTATCCGAAGGGCAAGCCCGACTGCAACGGTCATTCTACGGCGTTCGATGGCATCGCCTACAGACCTGTCGAGTACGGTTCAAGAGATACGCTGATTATTGAAGCCGGGGAAAGAGAGGGAATTTACATCGCTGATTTTCCTGTTGCAGAAATCAGGGAGTACAGAAGCTGCGAAGTCCACGGCAACGCCTACCGCCATCCGCGGAAGTACAAGCTGCTCGTTTCCGAATCGATCGAAGAGCCTTTTGTCAGGGAGGATTATCGAGCAGGCCATTCTGAAGGGCAAGGCAGAAGGCATTGAATTCATTGCCAAGAATATGCTGAGTAAAGGAATGGAAATTGCGCTTATACAGGAAGTGACGGGGTTATCTGAACAGAGAATTATTGCGCTGAAGCAGCATTTCAAATAATCTAACCTATCCAGTGGGGTGCTTGACGAACTCATGAAGTGATATCAAGAGCAACCAAGCATAGCAAGAGGAACGCTGCTGATCAGACGAGCGTTCCTCTCGTTTCAGGCTCGTGGCTCCCGCGAATAGGGCGCAACTTCTTGTCTGGCTTCTTGCTGCCCTTCGCGCTTGCTTTCCTCCACCATATCATTGAGCACCTTCGCCAGTCCCATACTGACCTCGTCTCCCTTCGTATTCTGCATCCATTCTTGCACATCCCGTTTGTGCTCCGGCAACTTCCGTAATACCATCTTCCTGATCCAGGTCATCAGCTTCTGCTGATTGCCCTCCGACAATCCTCCAATGATCTCCATCAACTTGCCGAGACAGTCGCGCAGTTGCTTCTGGTCCTTCATGAACAGCTTCTTGCTCTTGGGCAAGAAGCGATAACCTGTATCGTGCTGCTAGCCCGGGCCTTCGCCCCTGTGTCCGTCTGCCTTCCTGTCTCTGCTTTGCTCCGAACCTTCCGCTGCGCTGCTGTGCCTCGTTCGTCCCCACAATCGGCCGGACGCTCTCTTACAACCCCAGCGCACCACAGAAAGCGCCGCCCTGTAACCATCGAAATCCGCTGGTTCCGTTCATGGCTCCGTTTGCAATTCAAGTTAATACACGAACTAGCGTTCTTATAATGAGCCTTACCGCTAAGCTACTCAACCCTCAACGGTCTGCCGAAGGGGATTTGAACCATTCTGCCAATTTCGAACTTGACTGCAGGTGTGAATTAAACTCATGCTTCATATTCAGGTCTATACCTGAATCGGAGCAGCGGATTATGCTAATACAGACATACGAATGCGAACAGATGAGGTGGAATTATTTTTGGACAAAACAGGGATGAGTGGAAGAGGAGCGGTATATGGAAAATCACCATAACGAGTCCCCAAAGGATCATGCCATGTTTAACGCCAGGGATCCAAGCCGGTCAGAATGGTCATTGGAGAAACTCCGTAAAGCAAGAGAATATTTTGAATTAATCGGCTCGGCCGCACTGCTGGTCATGGATCGAAATGGAGCAGCGGCCGCTTGGGGAGACATAACAAAGCCCTTCCGGTGCAACTCCATACGCAAGAGCTTCCTGAGCGCATTATATGGCATTTATATCAGTCAAGGAAAGATCAATATCCATTCCACATTAGAGGATCTGGGTATTAACGACATTCAAACATTAACAAGTCAGGAGAAGAAGGCGCAGGTACTGCATTTGTTAAAATCAAGATCGGGCGTATACCATGAAGCGGCATCAGAAACAGAAACGATGAAGAAGTTACGCCCTGTTCGCGGGAGCCACGAGCCTGACACCTTCTGGTATTACAACAATTGGGATTTCAATGTGCTTGAATCCATATTCGAGCAGCAAACGGGAACGAGCGTATTTCAAGCCTTTCATGAAAAGATTGCCATACCACTGGGCATGGAGGACTTTTCTCTGGAACAGACCGAGGTGATGAAACAAGAACAATTTTCCATGCATGCCGCTCATCATTACCGTATGTCAACCAGGGATCTGGCCAGATTTGGAATGTTATATCTGGAGAATGGAAAATGGGGCGGAAAACAAATTGTACCGGAATCGTGGGTCAAAGAGAGCACCCAATCCTATTCTTTCATGAAAAAGTGGGGAACTGACTATGGATATGGATACCTGTGGAAAGTCCTGGAAGGCAGAATATTCAAAGGGTTGGGAATGTTTGAGGCAAGTGGCTCAGGGGGGCAGAGAGTATCCATATTCCGTAATAGGGGCATTGTCATTGTGCATCGGGCTGATACCGATAAGGGCGACCTGATATCCGGTTCCGATATTCTTAAACTGTATGAGCTAATCGTAGATGGCCTTCAGTTGAATACCGGGGAGTGAGCAGAATATGCGGAATCCTATCACATTTATCGCCACAGGCGACACCTTTATCACCAGAAGATTGAGAGATAAGGGCGAGAGTTTTGAAGAGTTGACCGCTTTAATCCAGGGCGCGGATGTGCGATTTACCAATCTGGAAATAACGATACACCGATATGAAGGGTTTCCGGGGGCGGTCAGCGGCGGGACATGGGCGGTCGCACCGCCTGAAGTGCTGGAGGATGTCCGGCAGTACGGCTTCAATCTGATTGGCTGGGCCAATAACCACTCTCTTGATTATTCCCATGGTGGACTGGCGGCGACGGAACGGTACTTGAACGAATATGGCTTTGTGCATGCCGGCTGCGGTCTGAATCTGGCGAGCGCCAGCGAACCTCGATATCTCGACACGCCTGCGGGAAGGGTTGCCCTGATCGCGGCTACGTCTACGCACGACAGAACGTGGGCGGCCGGAGAGCAAAGTGCGGTAATGATAGGCAGACCGGGCGTCAATCCGTTGCGCTACAAGACGACCTATGTGGTATCCCCGGACAAGTTCGCCCTGTTGCAATCTGTCGCCCATGTATCTGGCATTAATGTTAAATACAACAATAACGTCAGGAATGGCTACGCGGTCGAATCCCCTCCGGGGGTGCTCCCCTTCGGCGACTACAGGTTCAAGTCGGGAGAATCAGAAGGTCCGGTAACCATGCCCGACCAGAGGGATATGGCGCGTATGCTCAAGGCGGTGAGAGAGGCGAGAAGACAGGCGGATTATGTGCTGGTCAGCATCCATTCGCACGAAATGAAGAGTGAGCACTCTGACGAGCCGACGGACTTCCTGGTCGAATTCGCTCATCGATGCATTGACGAGGGGGCACATGCGATTATCGGCCACGGTCCCCATAAAGTACGCGGAATTGAAATTTATCGCAATCGGCCTATTTTTTATAGCCTGGGCAACTTCATCTTTCAGAACGAAACGGTCGCCCATCTTCCATCCGATTATTACGCGAAGTTTGGCATGCCGGCCGACAGCACGGCCGCTGACGCCTTCGATCTGCGAAGTCAGAATGATACGAGAGGCTATGCCGCGAATCCGCGCATATGGTCGTCTGTTATTCCACGCTGGACGTTTGAAGCAGGTGAGCTTCGTGAAGTGGTCTTGCACCCGATCGAGCTTGGCTTCGGTCAACCTCGTTATCAACGGGGATGGCCGCGGCTCACGAAAGAAACGGCTATATTGGAGGAGCTCAAGAAGCAGTCAGAAGCCATGGGCACGAAGATCGTGATTGAGGATGGGATTGGGCGAATCATCAGTCCCATTAAATAGTGACAGCAACTCTGCAAAGAAGGTGAAGGAAGAGATGGATGTTGCGCATGTTTATCATTCAATTATAAGTGATGTCAACGTTCAAGCCGGACTGGCCTTCATCCAGTCGGACAATGAGAATACATTGGCGGATCAGATCGCCATTACGGAAATTCCCGCCCCGACCTTTCATGAACAAATTCGCGGCGCATACTACAAGAAGCGTTTGGAGGAAATGGGTTTAATCGATGTTCATGCGGATGAGGCCGGGAATGTTTATGGAACCCGCCCGGGATCGGGCAGCGGGCCCAAGTTGATGGTTTCCTCTCATCTGGATACCGTATTTCCGGAGAACACGGATGTGACGGTCAGGAATGTGAATGGCACTTATTTCGGCCCCGGACTTGCCGATAATGGCCGGGGTCTGGCCGTGCTTCTGTCACTGGCCAGAGCGTTCCGGCAATCCGGTATCGATACGGTGGGAGATATCGTGTTCTGCAGTACGGTAGGAGAGGAAGGGTTGGGGGATCTATGTGGCGTGAAAGCTGTCTTCCGCGATGGGCATGATATTGACGGGTTTATCTCGATTGAACCGGACATCCCGTCCCGAATCGTCTATACGGGAGTAGGATCGCGCAGATATAACGTGACTTATAGAGGGCCCGGGGGTCATAGCTTCGGAGCCTTTGGAACGCCCAGCGCCATACATGCCTTGGGAAGAGCGGTCGCGCAGATATCCAATTTACAAACGTGCAAGGATCCGAAAACGACCTTTACGGTTGGCACAATCCATGGTGGAACTTCCGTGAATACCATTGCGGCCGAAGCCAATATGCTGATCGATATGCGTTCAAGCTCACCGGATGAGCTGGCGAAGCTTGAGGCGCAGGTTATGGTTATTCTCGATGAAGCGGTCAAGGAAGAGAATGAGCGTTGGGGATGGAGTGATGTGATCACAGTGGAAATGAAGCTAGTGGGGAATCGCCCGGCCGGCGCACAGTCTGTGGATTCCGTTATCGTTCAAGCCGCAATGGCATCCGTCCGGGAGCTTGGTTTTGAACCGCTATTGGATACGCCGGGCAGCACAGACTCGAATGTGCCGATAAGCTTGGGCATACCGGCTGTCACCTTGGGCGGCGGGGGAGCTTCCGGCGGTCTCCATACGCTGGGGGAATGGTTCGAACCGGCGGATGCTTATTTCGGTGTGCAGAACCTGTTTTTGACCACACTCGGTCTCGTCGGGATGCAGAGCAAATTCGCTCCTTTATTGAAAGGGGAATAACGTTGGCGAATACCAGTATTATATTGCGCATTGAACTAAACCATGCGAAACTTTCATTCGGCGAGGTAGCCGCCGTAATCAGCAAAGCGGGAGGAGATATCACATCGATTGATGTGATCCGGCCCGGAATAGATTTTTCAGTACGGGACCTTACGGTGGATATTGCAGAGTCCGAAGAATCGCAAGTGGTCCAAACGATAAAACAACTGGATGGCATGAAATTAATCAATGTCTCTGATCGCACTTTCCTGGCGCATCTGGGCGGGAAGATTATGATAAAACCTGCGCTTCCCATCAAAAATCGGGATGACCTGTCCCGCGTGTATACGCCTGGCGTCGCCAAGGTGTGTCTGGCCATTCGAGATAACCCGGAGAAGGCCAACAGTTTGACGATCAAAAGAAATACGATCGCTGTGATTAGTGATGGAACGGCCGTGCTGGGTCTTGGGGATATTGGTCCTTATGCGGCGGCGCCGGTGATGGAAGGAAAGGCAATGCTATTCAAACAACTTGCGAATGTGGATGCTTTTCCACTTTGTTTGGATACCCGGGATACGGAAGAAATCATACGTACGATTAAAGTAGTAAGTCCGATCTTCGGCGGTATTAATCTGGAGGATATCAGTTCACCGCGCTGCTTCGAGATCGAGCGCAGACTTTCGGAAGAGTTGGACATTCCCATTTTCCATGATGATCAGCATGGCACCGCTATTGTAGTGATTGCAGGGCTTTTAAATGCGCTGAAATTAGTCGGTAAACGTATAGAAAACATTCGTGTCGTTGTGAATGGCGTTGGAGCAGCCGGTGTATCGATTTGCAAAATGTTGCTGGCGATCGGTGTAAACCATTTAATCCCGGTAGACCGGGATGGCGCTATCGTTCGTGGGAAAACTTACTCGCATTCGATGTGGCAATGGCTTGCGGATCAGCCTCAACTGGAGTCGGAAGAGGGAACCTTGCAAGATGTCATCGGGGGTTCGGATGTATTTATCGGTGTGTCGCACGGCGGGGTATTACAAGTCGGGGATGTGGAACGAATGGCTTCGGATCGTATTGTATTTGCCATGGCGAATCCACAGCCGGAAATTGATCCGTACGAAGCGCTTCCACTTGTCAGAGTGTTTGCCACCGGGCGGAGTGATCTTCCAAACCAAATCAATAATGTACTGGCGTTCCCCGGAATATTCAGAGGTGTGCTCGATTGCCGTGCGCGACGAATCAATGAACCTATGAAGCTGGCGGCGGCTCGCGCGATTGCTTCGGTCGTTACAGCGGGTGAACTAAATGAACAGTACATTATCCCCAGTATTTTCAATGAACAGGTGGTTTCGAAGGTTCGGGGCGCGATCATTGAAACCGCGATATTAACAGGGGTGGCGAGAAGGACGCCTCGGGATTACAGATAATATTGAAGGGGAGAAGAACATGAACAAGGACTACTCGATTTCACCGGACGTAAGCAGCACGTATGAAGCCATCTTGGGCGCATCGGATGTGCGAAGCGGACTGGATTTCATTGAGGCCGACAATGAGAACACAATGGCGGACCAGATTGAGATAACGGAAATTGCTGCGCCTACCTTCCATGAGCAAGTTCGCGGGGCGTACTTCAAGCAGCGGCTGGAACAATTGGGGCTAATGCATATTCAGACGGATGAGATCGGCAATGTGTCCGGCATTCGCCCGGGCAAGGGAAACGGTCCCAGGCTTATGGTGTCCGCCCATCTGGATACGGTGTTTCCCGAAGGGACGGATCTGAAGGTTAAGGAAGTGAATGGGCGGTATATGGGGCCCGGGATTTCCGATGACGGCAGAGGGCTGGCCGTGCTTCTGTCGCTTGCCAGAGCGTTCCGCGAGGCCGATATTCAGACGGAGGGCGACATTGTTTTCTGCGCTACGGTAGGCGAGGAAGGATTGGGGAATTTCCGGGGTGCGCGAGCGATCTTTCATGAAGGGCATGATCTTGACGGATTCATCACGATCGAACCGGGCAAACCGACCCGCACAACGTATATGGCGATGGGAGCGCACAGATACAACATTGCTTACAAGGGACCGGGCGGACATGCGAACAGTGGTTTCGGAACGCCAAGCGCGGTCCATGCTTTGGGCAGGGCGATTGCGCGAATATCCGATCTGGAGCCTCCCGAGTTGCCGCGAACGGTGTTCACAGTGGCTGTCGTATCTGGCGGTACTGCCGTCAATGCGATCGCCGCAGAAGCAAATATGTCGATTGATATGCGATCTTCCTCCAATGAAGAGCTGGCAAAACTGGAGGAGAAGGTGATCACCATCGTTCACGAAGCATGCAAGGCGGAGAATGAGCGCTGGGGCAAGCGGGATGATATTGCCGTGGAGATTACGACGTTATGCTCCCGCCCGGCAGGAGCCCAATCGCCGGATGATCGGATCGTTCAGGCCGCTTTGGCGGCTGCCGAAGCCATTGGCTTTGAGCCGGTATTGAGCAACCCGGGCAATACCGATGCGAATGTGCCGATCACGCTGGGCGTTCCTGCCCTGGCCTTGGGCGGGGGCGGCGCCCATGGAAGAGTCCATACACTGGAAGAATGGTTTGATCCTACAGATGCTTACTACGGTGTCCAGAAGATATTCCTGACCATGATCGGACTTGTGGGGATCCATCATAGAACGGAGCCGCTGTTGCCGAGAAGAACATGATCGTGCAGAAGCCAAACGACGATCAGGTGTTTCGGCAAATACATGCGCCATATAAGACCGGCAGTGTCTCGGGTGGGCGAGATGCATGGGTTGATTTGCAAATAGGAGGAATCGTTTTTGAATGAGAAAACTTGATGGTAAAGCAGTCTTGGTTACTGGAGCCGGTTCGGGGATAGGCGCATCTGTAGCTCGTGTATTTGCAGGTGAAGGCGCAATGGTTGGCGTTCTCGATATTGATCAACAAGCTGCGGAACAGGTTGTTGATGAAATCCATCAAGCCGGCGGCAAGGGCGTCGCTCTGCAAGCAGATATCCGTCGGGCGGAAGATGTGGAACAGTCCATTGAGCGGATGCATGTTCAATTCGGCCGCTTCGATATTCTGATTAATAATGCGGCCGTGCAAATTATGGGGCCTTTGCATGAATGTACGGAAGCGGATTTTCAGCAAATGATCGATGTTAATTTGAAGGGTGTCTTCCTCGGTTGCAAATATGCGCTCCCAATCATGATGAAGCAGCGCAGCGGAGTCATTCTCACAACCAGTTCTGTCCTGGGCGTGGTCGGTGATTCAGATCTGCCTGTCTATGGCGCGACGAAAGGTGCTGTTATTGGCCTTGACCAAGTCAATGGCTGTCGCCTACGGACCATATGGCATTCGTGTCAATTGCATATGTCCTGGCGACGTGCTAACGCCCATGGTTAAGGAGTTTTTCGATTTCCAGCCTGATCCGGACGAGGCACGGGCGCAAGTATATCGCCACTATCCATTGCGTCGTATTGCCGAACCGGATGAAGTGGCGAAAGCGATGCTGTTTCTGGCATCGCCGGATGCCCCCTTCATATCAGGCGCCGAGTTGTTCGTGGATGGCGGGTTGACCGCTGAAGTTTATTGAATGCTGCTTGTTAGCATGACAACAAGAGGAGCACGAATTGGGCGCTCATTCCGGAAACAAGTGCGGAATGAGCGCCGTGCGTTTAGCTATGTTGATCTGTTTAACCTATTAGCCTCAATGAATGGTTCCACGACACGCTGTTGCATCCGTTCTGCGAGCAATTGATAACCTTCCGCATTCGGATGCAAATCATCGGGCAAATAAGAGGCATCTTCGGGGCCAAACAAGGATAACCCGTCGACATATTGCAGATGCTTGTCACCGTAGGCTTGAAGCGTGCTCACCGCTTCTTTCATCTGCTTACGAAGCTTGACGAGCGAGACGCCGATGGCATTCTCATTCGTCTCTTGAAACCCGGAGTAAATCGGCGATATGACAATTATGGGCGTCTCGCGGTGCTTCTCCCGAATAATTTGGATGAAGCCGAGAACTGCCGACTTATAAGTTCGCAGGCTAAGGGAAGATTTACCCCGTACATTCACCCCCATACATAGCGAGATATAATCTGCTGGCAGATCGCGGATCATCATGGCCAGCATCGGTTCCAGATGACATTGCCCCCCATAGCCGAGGCAAGTCAAGTGCAGATTGTTGCGTCGAGCGATGATAGCCGGCCATGTCAATGCCGGGCTTGCCGCCTCGCCGCACTGCGTGATGGAGCTGCCATAGGTGATCCATCGTTTTCGGGAGTCCGGCGAAAAGTCTAGCGAAGCCCGTTCATCGATGTTGATCCGGGAAACCGTTACGGGTTGCACTTGCGGGAGGTAGAGCTCAATCCGTTTCATGCGGTGGGGCAATCCATCAACCTTACCTTCGCGTTCCCCGGCAGCCACCGTCATGGTGGTTACAAGATCATTGTCAATCACGCAATCTATTTTCACATTTTGTTTCTGCGGAGCGATGATCACCTGAATCGCGGTCGTATCGCTAAGCAGCGAAAGTCGCACGCCTGCTCCGTATTCGGCTTTGATATGCAGCTCGGACGGAGGGAATAGTCCAAGTTTCTGATAAGGCAACCGCCAAGGCTTCCAACCGTTCTCAAGGCGTTCCACAGAAATCGCGCCCCGGAATAAATCTTCATGGATATCAATCGTCTGCATAGTGTTGTGCTTCCTCACATTCGTTCAAGTTGTACGGCAAGGTCATTCGATCCTTCTTTATGCTTCTTCCCACATGCGTCTGGCATTGGCCAGTCCGATGCGCGAGGCGAGCAAGCAATCCTCAATGCCGTTAAATTCATGCGAGAGCAGTCCGCTGAAGCCGGATTGTTTGATTGCTCGCATGATTTCCCGCACGTCCAGATCGCCATGTCCGAATAGGGTATGACGGTAGTATCTACCGTCCGGCAACGGATGGAAACCTTCGCCGGGATTCGCGCCCGGACGGCGAATCAGGAAATCCTTCAGATGGATCACGTTGGCGAAGGGCAGGTTGTTCTGCACGGCAGACAGCGGCTCCTCGCCGGCGAACAGAAAGTTGCCCAGATCGATGGTCGTCTTGAAGTTCGGGCGATCGACCAGACGGATGACTCGCTGCACCCGTTCGCTTGCCTCCAGATACAAGCCATGATTTTCGATACTCGTTGTCATGCCGCGTGCTGCTGCGTAATCGGCAATTTCGCGGCAGCCCTCCACGATCGCCGGCAGATCGGCTTCAAAGTATGCCAGCCCGCACTGTTCGGGCGGCCGGCTGGCAGCATCATGGCGTATCATGTCGGCGCCCAGTTCACGAGCGATGTCCACGTGGCGCTTAACCTTGTCTACTTCTTGCTGCCACTCCTGATCGGTCTTGTCATTAAATTTGGCTCCGACACAATAATGGGCGACCCTGATCCCGTTGTCAGCCGCTCTCTCACGAATTTGTCCGATCAAGTCTGGCTCTTTCACCAAACTGAATCCGGCCGGGACAATCTCTACAAAGTCGCCGCCGTTGTCGGCAATCCATTGGATCGCCTCAACCACCGTCAATTGTCCGTTCTTAATGGCTCCGGCCAGCGCAAAGGTGCTTAATCCAATTTGCAATGCGATTCCTCCGTTGTTGTGTTATCGTCTTGTTCCATCATGATCAGTAGTGCCTGATCGGCACCGGGCGCCGCTGTTGCGCGGAGACGTAAGCGCTCCAGGCGACCTCGGCGGCGCGCAAACCGTCTTCACCCGTAATAACCGGACTGCGGTTGTCGCGAATACTGTCCACAAATTCACGTATTAGCGCCTGGTTGGCGCTGTCGCCCCACGGAATGTGCCGATGGGTGAGCGTGGCGCCATTCTCCCACACTTGACCGACCTGGCCGTGCATATCGAGATGGATGACGCCTTTCGTTCCGATAATACGCAATGTGACGTCCGACCAGATCGGGAAAGACGCGGGCCTCGACCAACTGGTGTCGAGCGTGGCGACAATGCCATTCTCGAATGTAAGGGACAATAGTCCGCAATCATCGACGGGGATATCGTTCAGCAAGGTGCCGATTTCAGCATACACACTATGCACTTCACTGCGCAGCATCCACCGCAAAATATCGAGTACGTGCACCGTATGATCCAGTACAGCGCCGCCTCCCGAACGTGCGGGATCGACGAACCATCCTCCCGGCATCTTGCTGTGGTTGGTTGCGGAAATCGCGACAATTTCGCCGATCTCGCCTTGGTCAATTCGCATCTTCACTTGATTGACAGATGTATTCATGCGTACAGGGAAGGCGGTCTGCAGCCAGACCCTCCGCTCTTTGCACAACTCGATAAGCGCTCGCGCCTGCTCCCCGATCGTCGTAATCGGTTTCTCAATCAGGATGTGTACGCCCGCTTCGGCTGCCTGTTCGGCGTAATGAAAATGAAGCGAGTTGTCGGAACAGATGATAACGCCTTCCACGTCCGTGAGCAGTGACCGGTAGTCCTCATAGAAACGAATGTCGTGCTCGCTGGCCGCTAATTGGCCCCGTTCCGGATCCTCATCATAAATTCCGACGAAATGAACGTCTGGAAGATCGTTCAATATGCCAGCGTAAGTGAAGGCATGCAGATGCGACAGGCTGGCGATTCCTATGTTGATCTTATTCATAGCGAGACCGCCTCCAGTTCGACAGGCTGCCCGGACCGAGCGGATCGAACAGCCGCCAGGCTGATGCGCAGCGCTTCAAGCGCTTCCTCCCCGGAAGTCAGCGGCTTCTTGCGATGTTGTATGCAGTCCAGGAAATGCTCAAGTTCGCGGACGTAATGATTCCTGGCGAGAGGGCTGGCGAGCGCCGCCCGTCCGCCGCCGTCTTGATGCCAGGCCTGGATCGGGTACGCCTTCTGTCGATCAAACAGAGCAAGCCCGTTCGAGCCGGCGATCTCCAGCGACACTTGAATGGCCGTCCCCGCCGGGTAGGCCCAACTGGCTTCAACATGAGCCATCGCACCGCTCGCAAAGCGCAGGATCGTCAACGAATGATCGAATTTCTCCGCCGAGACTTGATGCGTAAATACACGTTTGACAGGTCCCAGACACCAGCGAAGAAAGTCAAAGTCGTGGATCGCCAGATCAATAAGCGTGCCTTCATTTCCGTAATTGCTGTACCAGGCAGCCCAACTCGGAAACTCGCTGACACGGGAAGTGCGCAGGACGCCCGGCTTACCGAGCGCGCCGTCCAACAACTGTTGCTTTGCGGCGGCATATTCCGGATTGAAGCGGGTGACATGGCCGATCATCAGGACAACCCCGGCTTGCCGACATGCGGTGATCATCGCCATAGCATCTTCCGTAGAGGCGGCAATCGGTTTCTCGCAGAACACATGCTTCCCCGCCGCAGCGGCAAGCTCTGCCGCTTCCCGATGCAGATGGGTCGGCAAACAAATATCAATAGCGTCGAGCGGCTCTTTATCCAGCATCTCTTCCAGCGAAGCGTACACCGCTGCTCCCCATTGATCGGCCAACGGCCTGGCGCTATCCGGATTCCGGCTGCATATCGCGGAAATCCGAGCACCCGGAATTTGCTCGAACGCGGCGCTATGTGTGCGACCCATAAAACCAGTGCCGACCAGTCCGATGTTAAACACAGGATCATTCCTCTCTGTCAGGCTCTCGGCGATGCCCTATACGATTTGTACGGGCTGGTTCGTGATGGCCGATTCATTCATGGCCAATACAACCTTTAACGTCTTGTACGCTTCTTCATAACTGCAGCGAACGAGTTCCTGCGAGCCGGTACGTACCGCTTCGATAAAGGCGAGATCTTGCTGCTTGAGGTCTGTTTGCCATGTCTGATTGTCGCCCCCACAATCAAATTCCTTCACGTCGGCTCCCTCCGCCACAAGCAAAGAAGAGTTTCTTCGATTGACAATTATCGTGAAATTATTGCCAATGAAAGTCATCTCGCGTCTTTGGCTCTTGGGCAGCAAATTCGTCGTGGTCACGGATCCTACTGCGCCGGTGTTCAGGGTGAAAGAAGCGGCGCCTACATCGTAGATATCCGCATCTTTGTTAACCTCCCGTAAGGAACGCTGTGCGAATCGCGCATACACTTCTTTGAAATCCCCGATCAAATAACGAAGCAAATCGATGTCGTGAATGGTCTGATCGACCATCTGCCCGCCAGATTGCTCCATACGCGACAGCCACGGTTGCTTCGGCAATCCATGATATCGGAACAAATGGATAAGATCGATTTGTTTGCCCGCAAGTTGTTCTTTAATTTTATCGGTGACAGCGGCATAACGGGAGCTATGCCCGGATGAGGTAATGATTCCGGAGCGCTTGATAATGTCAAGCTTGGCTTCCACTTCCGGCAATTGCAATCCAGGCGGCTTCTCGGCAAACAGATGGATGCCCTTCCTGGCCGCGGTTGTTTCATAATCGCTTCTCGCAAATGGAGGCGTACATACAAAGATGGCGTCAATCCGCTTAGGATCGATCAATTCATAAGGGTCAGAAAATGAAACGGCGTTGTACTTGTCGGCAGCTTTGGCCGATCTTTCTTGAGAAATGTCGTATATACCGACAATCTCCACGTCTTCAACGTCTTGAAGGGCTTGCATATGTTCTTTTGCAATAGCGCCTGCGCCAATGAATCCCACTCGTATGACTTTACTCATTTGGTTCTTCCCCCTTAGGATTGCTCTGACTGTTATTGGCCGTGCCCTCGCTTGTGTCCCAGTGTTCGACCTCGCCGCCAATAATTGTGCTTCGCACATTGAATTGCCGGTCCACCACGATCAGATCGGCGTCGAATCCCGGCCTGATCATCCCTTTCCGGTCACCGAAGCCGATCAGCCGCGCCGGAGTCGCCGATGCCATCTTCCATACGTCAACCAGTGAAATACCCATGTCAGCCATGCGCTTAGCCGCTCGATTCATCGTCAAGGCGCTGCCGGCGAGCACGCCGGTGCCGTGAATGCGCACCGTGCCGTTGCCGACATCCACTTGCCGCTTGTCTCCCGGTCCCTTGGGATAAGTACCGTCCGGCACACCGCAGAATGGCACGGCGTCGGTAATCAGGGCGATCTGATCGGGGCCCTTCACGTTGTAGATCAACTCTAATATGCGCGGATGCACATGAATGCCGTCGGCGATCATCTCTACCGTAAGCTGCTTGTGAATGAGCCCGGCACCGAACACGCCGGGCTCGAATACGCCGGGTTCACACTCGGCAAAGCCGCTCATGGCGTTGGTGAAATGGGTGCAGTGGGAGACGCCCCAAGAGATGGATTGTGCAAGCAGTTCGTATTTGGCATCCGTATGTCCGGCCGAAATGAGCACGTCTCCCTGGCCGCGAATATAACGGATCAGCGGCTCGGCTCCCGGCATTTCCGGCGCGATGGACAACATCCGCACCTTCGCGCCTTGACGCTCCCAACCTTGGTATTCCTCCAGATCGGGATGGCGCAGACACTCCTGGTTCTGCGCCCCGGCGCGCAGCGGGTTAAAGTAGGGTCCTTCGATATGTGCGCCAAGCACCGCTGCACCTAGCGCAGGACTGCGCTCGTTCTCCTGTTCCTTCATCAGGCTGTGCCAGGTTGTCAATGCCCGACGAATGGTTGCATTCGTGGCAGTGCTCGTCGTGGCGAGCAAGCCTGTCGTGCCATGCCGCATATGATAACGCAGCGCCCGCACGATGCCTTGGGGTCCGGATGTCATGAACTGCTCATTCAATGCGCCATGGACATGAATATCGATGAAACCGGGGGCAATCAGGTTATCGCCGGCGTCAACATCGATCTTCCCGCTATACGCGTCACGAGACAGAACGGCCTGAATAACACCGTCCACAGCCTGGACGATGCCTGATTCCAGCACACCCTCCGGGGTCAATATATTTCCGGCAAATACGGTTTCGCTTTGCATACCAAGCCTCCATATCCAGTAATGGATACAGCGTAATCCGTTGGCCCGGTTAACGTATAGGTCTTAATATGGGGGATGAGTTCAATGCGGGGACAAATTGCAGTTTGATTTTGGCGGATTGGTGCGATTGCGCAAGGAGTCTACGCATGTTCATCTCCATGCGAAGTATTCAGCCGATATTCTGTCGGAGTGGCGCCGAATGTTTTTTTGAAAATGACGAAAAAGTATTTCTTATTCACCCAGCCGATGTGATGCACAATTTCATCCACGGTGTAAGCTGTTTCCCGCAGCAATTCGCAAGCTTTCTCCAGACGAACTTTGGTAACGTAATCCGCGATGGACTGAGCGATTTGTTCCCGGAACAATTTGCCCAGATGAGAAGTCGTCATATGAACATGATCGGCGACCATTCGGGTGGAAAGGGAACTGTCCTGATAATGCTGATGAATATATTTCTGCGCATTTTGCACGACAATCGTGCTGTGCTGGTCCTTGTTTGACGTAATGAGAGTGGAAATCCTGATAAACAACTGTTCATATTCGGCATGAATTTGCTCAAGCGTCTCCGTCGCTTTGATTTGTTGATCGAATGTAACGTAATCGAGCTCGAAGTTGATGGACGTGTTTTTCTCCATGTAACTGAGCGTTTGGAAGATCTCTGTCGTCATAACCGACAAGCTGTACATGATTTCGTTGTAAGACATATTTTCCAAGGAGGTTGCCCATTCGCGGTACGCTTCCATCATGGGCTCGCTGCGCCCTTTTTTAATACTGTCGGATAATTTGTCGAGCAGCGCCGGGTTCATTTTATAGGATTGGCCGTGACTGTCCGCATTCCGGGCATGCAGAACGCAGCCATGTCCATATCGCAAGCGGTAACGGGACAAATGCACAACTTCGCTATACAGCATGCTTGCTTCGTGGATCGTGTTCGTGACCTGGCTGGTAAAGACCGAGACCGAGATGGCGCGGAAATGCAGAAGACTGCTTTGGATTTCCCTGGCCAGCGAGTTCTGGTCCGACAGCTCGTCCGGGTTGCCCTTGACATTGAGCAGCATCACAATGTGATCTCCACCCATATCGACACATGCGCCTTGTCCGGCGATTTCCTCGGCAATGTTCATCATCGCATACTTCATCAAGGCCTGATCGTTTTCATTATAACGATTGCAGAAATCCTCCGTGTAATGATCGATTTTCAGCAGCATCAGCAATAAGCTTTCATGCGGCTCCACGTGAATCTGATATTCCTCGAACATTCTCTCGTAATTGCCGGGAACGGCTTGCTTCAGAATGTTCAATAACAAGTTTTGTTTCAGCACGTGCATATTGGATTTTCTGAAGCTGTCCAATTTGTGCAGTTGGCTGTGCGTGTTGATGAAGGTCCGCGAAAGGGCTTCGAATTCATCCTCTTTGTTCGCTTGCTTGGCAATGCCAGGCAGTTGGTCGATAGTTGAACGAAGCCGGCCAATGGGCTGATACAGGTTGCGCGCCAGGAAGTACGCGGCAATCAGACAGGCGATTACCATGACGGAGCTAACAGACAAGGTGATGGTCTTCACCTTGTTGATCGGGGCAGAAATATATTTGTACGGTGTGATACTGATCAACAACCAGTCAGTCGAGTTATTGCCGGAGTAAGTGATGACGGAAGGTTCGCCTGACACTTTAGCAGAGAAGTAGCCCGATGATGATCCGGCTTGCATGACTTGCTGAATATAAGGCAGTTGCGACAAGTCATCCCCGAACAGTTTGTTCTCCGAATCCGCTACCACATTCCCTTGCGCATTGATGATCAGGAAGTGGTTGCCTCTTTGCGAGTTGGTTTGCGAGTAGGTTAATAAGGTGTTGAATATCAATTCCACCTTCACATTGACGACGACGGCATACTGAACCTTTCCTGATCTGGCGGATAGTTGCTTATAAATATAGCTGTAGACGTTTAGTGGACGGGGATTCAATTCGCTATCCGGAATTGTTCGCGGAATGGGTGTTACCGATTCGGTGTTTTTCTGCAAGATCATTCCGACAATCTCCTGATCGTAGAAGTCGTCGACGGTGCGGGTCAGGACATCCGAACCCAATGTATAGATCGTTTGCGACGTTCCGTTATAGAGGTAAGCCGAGTACACCGGGGTGGTTCTCAATAATATATCCAATCTTCTTTGATTATTATAATGATCAAATACAGAGATCTGGTCGCCTACCATCAATTCAATCGCTGCAGATTGCCTGAACAGGGTTGAAGCGAAATCGCTGGCGTAATTGCTATGCTGTAACGCATTCTGGAATACCTGGTTCATCAGCTTCTCGTTGGCAATATTGAGAGCCTCAAGGCTGTAAGACTTAAAATTATAATATAGGAATGCGGAAATAAGGCAGATGATGAGCGTCGCGGTGAAGGTGATGGTAAGGAACAGCTTGTTGAAATAGGCGGCAGTTCGTTGTTTGGCCATCCTGCTCTCCCCTGTCCGGGATTTATAGGCTTCATTATATCAAGATGCGCCGGAAAGGGAAGAGGGAGGATTGTGATTCGTACTAATATGCAAATATTGAACTCGCAATCATGCGTGAATTAAACTCATGCTCCATATTAAGGCCTATATCCAGACCGGGCTGCGGATTATGCTAATACCGACCTGTGAACATACGAGGGAGGAACTGAAAATGGCGTCAAAGTACAGAATTGTCGATGTTGATGCGCACTACCAGGATGACCCGAGACCGCTTCACAAGTATATGGAAGAACCTTGGAAAACCCGGATTCGCGACTGGAGCGGCAAGTATTACAGACCGGTCGGCGGGGGGATTACACATGACGCGATGATGGGAGGACGTATCCGGGTAGGCAAGCACAAGGAGTTGCTGCAGCGAACCCAGGGGATCGAATCGTCGCGGGAGAGTATCCTCGAAACGATGGAGATGCTGGATTTTGAAACGATTATTATGGTGCCCAGCCAGTTGTTGCAATTGGCCAACATTAATGACAAGGATCGCGCCAATGTAATGGCCGAAGCGCACGTCAAGTACATGCTTGACGATATCGTCGATCCGGAGAAGGGCATCTACTGCTGCTTGCCGGTTCCATCGCAAGACCCGGTTGAAGCGGCCAAATTGGTTGAAAGATACGGGGCGGAACCTGGATTTTGCGCGATCCTGTTCGTGACCCAGGGACCGACGCCGCCGCTGGGCGATCGTTTCTACGACCCCATTTACGATGCGGCGGAAAAATTCAAGCTTCCCTGCATCCTGCACAGCGCTTTTTCGGGACCGGATGCCAATACGTATGCGCATGGTTTTGGCAAATGGTCGGAGGCGCATGGCCTGGACTTTGCCATCAGCAATATGATCCAGTTGACGAGTCTGGTCATGCAGGGCGTGAAGGAGCGTTATCCGAAGCTGGACTTCATTCTTCAGGAATCCGGCATCTTCTATATTCCGCAAATGATGTATCGGTTGGACAATGAATATATGCGCCGACGTTCGGAAACGCCATGGCTCAAGAAACTGCCGAGCGAATATGTCAAAGACTTCTATTATGGTACCCAGCCGCTGGAAATGCCAAGCAACATCAACCATTTAAAGATGGTATTCGAGATGATCGATGCGCCGAACACCTTGATGTATGCATCCGATTATCCGCATTACGATTGGGATCACCCGTCCTGCATCGAACGCCTGACCTTCTTGTCGGAGCAGGACAAGTTCAACATTCTGGGCGAGAACGCGCGCAAGGTGATGCGGTTTAAATACCATCCGGCCGGGATCGGGATGGAGGCGACAACGAAACGATGAGCAAACATGTGGTCTGTCATTCATCTGAAATTACCGTCGGTCAACATAAGGTGTTTACCGTCGGACGCCACTCGTTTGGCGTATTTAAAGTAGACGAAGGTTATTATGCGTTGAAAAACCTGTGTCCTCACCAAGGGATGCCTCTGTGCGAGGGGGCCGGCGTGTTCGATGAAATTGCGGGAGAGGTCACGGCAGACCGTAAATTAAGAGAATATGTGGCGGGGGAAAAGAACCTGGTTGCCTGCCCCTGGCATGGAATCGAATTCGATATCCGCACCGGGCAGTGCTTGTTCCGCCGGGATTGGAAAGTCAAGACATATGAAGTAACAGTCGATGCGGATCATAATTTGCAAGTCGATTTGCCCGATTGACGGCTATGCCGCTGGCCATTGAAGCGGAAATAAGTGTCAGAAGACGTGGAGGGAATATGGAACCTATTCGAATCTTATCGGCAACCGGTATTCTTGGTACCGGGTTCAAGGAAGAGACGTTTAATTATTCGTTATCGCTGAAGCCTGATGTGATCGCCTGCGACGCCGGTTCGACCGATGCCGGTCCCCACTTCCTGGGAGCGGGCGTTTCGTATACGTCCAGGCAAGCGGTCAAACGGGATTTAACGATTATGCTGAAAGGCGCAATCAACCACAACGTTCCTCTGCTCATCGGAAGCGTGGGCAATGCCGGCGGCGACCCGCATGTGGACTGGACGGTTGAAATCGTGAAGGAGATCGCTGCGGAGGAGAACCTGAGCTTCAAGCTGTCGTACATCTACTCCGAAGTATCTCAGGAGAAAGTGCTCGAATTTTTTCACAGCAACAAGATGAGGCCTTTGCAGAATGCGCCGGAAATGTCGGAAGAGCGCATCCGGAATTTAACCAGAATTGTTGGTGTGATGGGACCTCACCCATTTATCGAAGCGCTGCAGAACGGCGCCCAAGTCGTGATTGCGGGAAGATCCAGCGATACGTCCATATACGCCGCAGTGCCGATTATGAAGGGGATGGATACCGGCTCCGCCTGGCATGCAGCCAAAATTTTGGAATGCGGAGCAGCAAGCGTAGAGCGCAGACAACATCCGGATTGTCATTTTGCCTGGGTGTACCCGAATTACTTCATTGTGGAACCGCCCAACCCTGAGATGAGATGCACGCCGCTAAGCGTCGTTTCCCACATGCTGTACGAGAATACCGATCCGTTCCATCTCTATGAGCCATCCGGCATGCTGGACGCATCGGATGCCGTGTATGAGCCGCATGGCGAACGCGGCGTTAAAGTAAGCGGAAGCAAATATGTCCACTCCGATACTTACACGATCAAATTGGAAGGCGTAAGGCGGGTAGGCTACAAGAAGATATCGATCGCCGGGATCCGGGATCCGATTATACTCAAGCAGCTTCCTGACTATATTGAAGCAGCGGCAGCATCCATTCGCAGAAAAGTGAAGGAGAGCGTCGGCCTCTCCGAAGACCAATATTTGTTGAACTATAGAGTATACGGGGAATCCGGCGTGCTTGGCGACCTGGAACCGAATAAAGGCCAAATCGGCCATGAAGTCGGGTTGTTCTTCGAGGTGATTGCCGAAACATCCGAATTGTCCACAGCCGTTATGGCGATCGCATCTCACACCATCCTGCACCATCCGGTGAAAGAATACTCGGGCTTCATCAGCAATACGGCTTACCCGTTCTCCCCGCCGTCTGCGGACATGGGGGCAACCTACGAGTTTGCGATTAATCACATCGTTGAAGTGGAGCGCCCGAACGAGTTGTTTCGAATCCACTATGTCCAAATCTGATCATGAATGAAGAAATGAGGTGGGTGCGATGTATTTATGCGATTTGGCCAAATTAATTCGCTCTAAAAATTGCGGTCCTTTTATGTTGACGATTGACATCTTGTTTGAGAACGAAGCCTTCTATCAGCAAGCATTGCGTTCGGGAAAGCTTACCAAAAGCTATTTTTCACAGGTGTACCATATTGCGGAAGAGAAAATCGAAATGTACGAATGCGACAACTGCTATGCGCTAAAAGTTTCGTTTCCCCGCTCGACGGTTTCAGGCGGCGTGCTGGACAACGATCTGTTCGGCGGGCAACAGCACGCACCGATCGTATACCTGGAAATTTGAGCGGGAGGTATGGTGTGAACAGGAATGCTACGGATCAATTCATCGACCGCCTGATGATGGTGGGAGAGACGCAGCTTGCAGCAGCAATCGTGCAGCAAGTGAAAATGTGCGTTCTGGATTATATCGGATGTACGTTGGCGGGAGCGAAAATGTCGGAGCCGCGAAGCCGAGCGTATTTGAAGAGCTTTCGTACAGATAAGGGAATGACTACGGTTATCGGGTTGGATGAGAGAAGCAGCCTGCTGACAGCCGCGATGATGAACGGCATTCATGCTCATGTGGCAGAGTTGGACGACGGGCATCGTTATGGCATGATGCATCCGGGCGCGCCCGTCATCTCGGCTATGCTGGCAGCAGCACAACAAGAGCAGATGAACGGCAAGCAATTTATCAAAGGAATTGTCGCGGGATATGAAGCGGCTATTCGGTTGGCCAGCGCAGTCCAGCCCAATCATAAGCTTCGCGGTTATCATGCTACAGGCACATGCGGCACAATCGGCGTTGCCATGGCGATCGCGGCGGCGCTTGATTTGACGAAGGACAACATGAAATCCGCCTTGTCCGCTGCGGTGACAAGCGCCGCCGGCGTGTTGGAGGTCATTGACGACAACTCTGAACTTAAGCCGTATAACGTGGGAAGGGCGGTTGTCGCCGGCATGAATGCGGCCTATACGGGACGAGTGGGCATGAAAGGTCCGGACGATATTTTAATGGGAAAACGGGGGTTCTTTGGCGCCATTGCCGAACCGGTGGAACTGTCATACATTAGCGAAAGCGATCCGAATGAATTATGTATCGGGCAAATCTATCGAAAGCCTTATGCCGCTTGCAGGCATTGCCATTCCGCAATCGAAGCGGCCCTGCTGATTGGCCGATCGCATGAGATCGCATTAAACCGGATCAAGGAAATCCGGGTAGAAACGTATCGTTTAGCAGTGGAAGGACATGACCATACGGACATTCGCGGAATATCGTCAGCCAAGATGAGCACGCCATACAGTGTGGCCGTGTCGTTAAAGTGCGGTAAGGCGGATTATCAGCAATTCATGCCGGAATTTCTGGACGATGCGGAAGTGGCAGGTCTGGCAAGGAAAGTAATGGTTTATGAAAAGGCGGAATTGTCCGAACTCATGCCTCATAAACGCGTAGCCATCGTGAAGATGGTGATGAATGACGGGCAGGAACTGACACAGAGAGTGGACTATCCCAAGGGAGAGCCGGAGAACCCGATCAGCATGGATGAATTGACGGCCAAATTCCGCTCATTGGCCATGTATGCCGGAAAGAGCAAGGAAGCTGTCGGCAGAATGATTCATCACGTCTGGCATTTGGAGACGAATCTGCAAGAGCTGTATCATGAATTATAGGGAGATCACATAAACGCCCCGGGAGGAATGGAATCGATGGAGCCGCATATTCTTCATGAGATCGAAACGATCGTCCCGAGGGAGCGAATGCTGCTTGATTTGGCGGATCGTTATTCCTATAGCTTCGATGCATCATTCGGCGAATATTTGCCGGAGATTGTGATTCAACCGAACGATGCCGAAGAAATCCGCGGGCTTGTGAGGCTGGCCAATCAATATCGGATTCCCGTTTATCCAAGGGGGGCGGCGACTTCTTTGAGCGGAGGGCCGCTTCCGGTGGAAGGCGGCATCGTATTGGACATGTCGCGTTTAAACAAGAAGCTGGTAATCGATCGCGAGAATTTATTGGCCATTGTCTCTCCCGGCGTCATTACAGGCGACATCCATAGAAAAGCGGAAGAAGCCGGGCTGTTCTACCCGCCGGACCCGAGCAGCTCAAACGTATGCACCATTGGCGGGAATTTGCTGGAAAATGCAAGCGGTCCCAAAGGATTAAAATATGGCACAACGAAGGAATATGTGATCGGGCTAGAAGTGGTCACGCCTACTGGCGAACTCATTCGAACAGGGGGCAAAACGGTAAAAAATGTGACGGGTTATGATTTGACTCGTCTCATTGTTGGTTCGGAAGGAACACTGGGAATCGTAACCGAAGCGATTCTGCGTTTAATTCCCAAGCCGCAGGCGAAGAAGACGTTGCTTGCCGCCTTTAACCGGTTTATCGATTCCGGTCATGCCATTACGAAGATCCTGTCATCGGGCATCTTGCCGGCTGCCATGGAAATCATGGATGAGTATTGTATTCGAGCCGTTGAGAACTATCAGCCTTGCGGGTTGCCTGTGGATGCGGAAGCGATGCTGATAATTGAAGTGGACGGCCATCCGGCGGCAGTGGAAGAGGAGATTCGCAAATGCGAGGAGATTTGTTTCGCGCAGCAGGCCATGTTCGTAAAAGTAGCGGCGAATAGAAGAGAGCAGGATGAACTCTGGAAGGCCAGAAAAATGGTTTCGCCTTCGATCGCCCAAATGGGGCCGACCAAAATTTCCGAGGATGCGACGGTCCCCCGCGATCAGATTCCGGCCATGATGGATAAATTGAAACAAATCCGTCAGAAATACCATCTGAATCTTGTCGTATTCGGTCATGCCGGAGACGGAAATCTCCATCCCAACATTATTACCGACAAGCGCAATCTCGATGAAATGAAGCGTGTGGAGGATGCGGTAAGTGAAATATTCGAAGCCGCCGTCGCACTCGGCGGCACGCTGTCAGGGGAGCATGGAATCGGACTGCTCAAAGCGCCCTATATGGAGATGGAGCTCGGCAAGGAATGCCTGGGAATGATGAAGCAAATTAAGCAAGCATGGGATCCGAACCATATTTTGAACCCGGGAAAAATATTTCCCGGGCCCTCTCAAACCAGGGTGGTGCTAACTTGATATGAGCCTGCCAGACGAATCCGACAAACGATCCAGACTGGCATACGATGCCACAAACATGTGTATCCAGTGCGGATATTGCCTGCCGGCCTGTCCAACCTATGCGTCCATGGGTGTGGAATCTGCTTCTCCGCGGGGAAGAATTAATCTGGTCAGGTTGGCAGCAGAGGGTAAAATAGACATTGCGGAAGATCTGGCGAAGCCGATCGATCTGTGCCTGGGGTGCAGAGCCTGTGAACCGGCATGCCCGGTCAATGTGCCATATGGCCGTATTCTGGAAGCCGCGAAAGAGGTTATTCGCACGGATAAAACAGAAAAAAAAGCCTTCCATTCGGGGGATCGCATAGAGAGATGGGCGCTTAATAAGTTATTTCCTTACCCGCAGCGATTAAGAATAGCAGGGAACGCCGTTTGGTTATATCAAGCATTCAGACTGGACCGTTTCGTTCGAAGCACGGGTGTATTAACTAAGATCTCCGCCAGGCTCGCGCAATTTGAAAGGGCGCTTCCCCGCCTGGAGAAACCGATTCACCGCATAAAATGGGGGAAGGTCATTCCGGCGAAAGGTCAGAAGAAAATGAGAATTTCCTTCTTTGCCGGATGTATCATGGATGCCTTGATGAACAAGACGAATCGTCTGACGATCGAACTGCTGACATCCGTCGGATGTGAAGTTATTATTCCGGAGCGGCAGAATTGCTGCGGCGCCCTGCATTCGCATCAGGGGAGGATGGAGGAGGCCCGGACGTTGGCCAAAGCCAATATTGCGGCGTTCGAACAGTCGGGGTCAAGCTGGTATATCCATAATGCGGGCGGATGCGGCGCCATGCTTGGCGAGTATGATCATTTATTCGCCGAAGATGAGACCTGGGCTCAGAGAGCCAAGGAGTTTTCCCGTAAATCGAAGGATATAAGCGAAATTCTGGTTGAGTTGGGCCCCGTTCCGTTTGTGAAACCATGGAGCGGCGGTCCGATTACCTACCAGGATTCCTGTCACTTGCGCAATGTCCAGCGTGTTTATCAGGCGCCTCGATTGCTGCTGCAGTCGATACCGGGGGCAAGCTTCGTCGAGATGGAGGACAGCGCAAGCTGTTGCGCTTCCGGCGGCATCTACAACCTGGTTCATTATGAAGAGTCGATGAACATATTGGACGAGAAGATGGTGAAGGTCGATCACACAAGGGCAACTACCATTGTAACGGGAAACCCGGGCTGCTTGCTGCAGATGCGAATCGGAATCGATCGGCGAGGAGACACAGGCCGGGTGCGAGCGCTGCATCTGGTTGAGGTCTTGGCGGAAGCTTGTGGTTTGGACCCGTGAAGTGCTAAACGGTCGCGTCTGGCGGGGTCTGGCTGGTATCGACGAATCGGGCAACAGACGAGCGGTGCTGCTTACCGCCCGCCTGCGCCTTTACGCTGTTCCGCTGAATCAATGGCGTCGGTTTTCAACTTCCACTTCAGCGAGCTGTAGGCGGAGAAGCCGAGCACAGCGACGACAAGGGCCCCGCCGCCGGTATAGAAAGCAAGTGTAAACCCCAACGTCTGACCCAGCACGCCGAACAAGGCCGGGCTGAGCATCTGGGCTGCGCGGTTAGTGATCAGCCGCAGCCCCATCAGCTTGCCTCTGTCCGCTTCAGGGGTATCATTCACCACAATCATGATGCTGACCGGCATATTGATGCCAAGCGCACCGCCCATTACGAAAGTAAGTATGACAATGCCTGCAAGTTGTCCACCCATGACCGGTGTCAGGGCTACGCCGGCAGCAGCGATAAGCCCTGCCACCAATATGATTCGTTCCATGTGAGTTCGCCGCATAATCCAGCCGAGCGCGAAGCGTGAAGCCGTGCTGGCCAGCGACATTAAGGCAATCACAGTCGAGATCGTCATCATGGCATACCCGAGCTCATTCAGGAACAACGGCATAAAGCTGTTGTACATCGTTGAAATGAAAATAATGAGAAAGTTGGCCAGCAGCCCGAACTGGACGGAACGGTTTCTCGCCAGTCGGAAACCGCTTCGATAGCTCCCCGTCATCTCCCTCATGTTTACCCGTTCCTTCAGGGATACTCGCTGGACGCTGCGTTTGCGGCCCCACCTCTTCGCAACGATCAGCAAGAGCAGGAAGAAAACGATTGAAGCGCCGCCGGCAATCGTGAATACAAAGCGGTAGCCGACAATCGGACTGATGAATATGGCCATGATCGCGCCGCCAATCAGCGGTCCGACCGTGTTGCCGATCGACTGCCACATCGCATACTGTTTGATGCTTTCATTCCGCTTGTTCTTCTCTCCTTCCGATACGAGCACTTGAAAGGAAGAACCCATCAGCAAATAACAAGCGCCCATCAACACCTGGGATAAAGTGAGCAGCCACAGATTGCCTGTAGATGCTGTAAGCAGCAGGGACAGGATAAGCAGCAGGCTGCCAGACTGGAGCATCTTGATCGGCCCGATCGAGTCGATCAGTTGCCCGACCGGCATCGCGATAAACATCGGCAACAGCGCCCGCATGGTAACCATCAGTCCAATCATCGCTGTCGCAGCGCCTGTTTCTTGCGCGTATAAAGTGAAGAACACCTGGGCCATGCCAATGACGGTATAGAAGAAACCAGTCCCATAAATACCAAGCTTCCTGTAACGGTCATAGGCGTCGACGGCAGTGCCGTCCGCGCATGGATTCTCCCTGTCATGATCCATTCGATTGCATCTCCGTCCATTATTCGTGTCATGGTGTCATTCCCCGTGTATTAGCATAATCCGTTGCTGCGGTTGGCGTATAGTTCCCAATAGGGGGTATCGGTTCAATTCATGCGCAGGCGGTGGTTTAATGAGGTTTAATTATGGCGGAATCGTTCGAAATCGCGTCGTTCGGCGGTCGATTTGTTCGAATCTTACTAATGCAACAATTTTGAACGTTATTAGCGCTGTGATTTAAACTGATACTTGATTTTAGGGCCTATTTTTAACGGGTCGCGAGGAATATGTTATTCGCAGACGAAATTTGACTTGTGTGCAATTATGAAAAACAACAGGAGTGTATGGCTTATGTCAAAAGGGTTCGAGGATCGCTATTTTCAACTGGATTTTGCCAGAGAGCGGGTGTTTCGCAGACAGGAAATAGTGGTGTTGCTGGATTTGCTCACTCGTCTGGCCTATAACGGGTTGGCGGTATATGTGGAAGGATCCTTTCAATTCGAACGATTCCCGGGGAGGATCAGACCCGGCGCCATGACCCGGGAGGATGCCGACTGGTTGCGCTCGGAAACCGACAAGCGAAACATGCGGTTGCTGATCATGACGAATCTGGTGGGCCATATGGAGCAATTCCTCCATCAGGAACGATTTCAACATATGACAATGGGCGCCCTCTATCAGATGGACTTTATTCGATTGCCGGCAGAAGCGGAGAATCTGGCCATGACTATTGCCGATGAATTCGTGACCGCCTTCCGCTTGGACAGGCTGCATATCGGCGGCGACGAAGTGAAGCTGGAAAAAGAGGGGATTGGCCTGTATGCCCAATTCCTGAACAAATTATGCCGCAACTTGCTGAACAAAGGAATTACGCCTTGCATCTGGAGCGACATGCTCTGGATGCATCCGGAGTTTGTCGATATGTTCCCGAGAGAGGTGGAGATATTTGACTGGAACTATTACGGCCACAGACCGGAGAGTTTGAAATTTTGGAAAAGCAAAGGCTTCAAGAAAATATATGCGTGTCCTTGTGAGAATGGATGGGAAGGCTTTATCAATTTCCAACGTGTATCCGGACAACTGAAAGCGCAGCTGGAACCGGCTGTAGCTCCGGATGAGATCGAGGCCTTTCTGCACGATGCGGCCCATGAACAAGTACCAAACGGACTGATGACGACATGGGAAAACAATTATGGCAATGCGCTATGGGCTCAACTTGTTCCCATTGCGCGAGCGGCGTTATTCATGGCGGGAAAGTGGGAGAATAACGCGCGAAACAAGGAATCCGTCGAATATGCGTTATTCGGGAGAATAACGCCATATTCCCTGATTACACAAACAATACAGTTATATATTCAGGAGCCCCTTAACCGCAACAGACCGGATATTCCGCCACAGACATTCAGAACAGCGTTGTATAATCGCAAAGCCTTGATTCGATTGCTCCAACGATCATCCGAATTAGAAGATAGCGTACATGAAAGGTATGAACAAGCGGAAGGGGTAGTGGGAAGGGAATTGTCGGAGTGGAAGCCCGCAGATGGGGTTGAAAGAAACGCTTATGACGCAATGGTTCTGACGATGGCTAATATTGACGCATCCTTTGCGCTTGTGAAAGCAAGCCAGGAAGCCTATAGAGCATATAGGGAAGCAGCGGTTATGCAATATGTCGACACCGGGGAGTGTGTGGCCAAACTTGAAGAAGCCAGACGTTACTTTGAAAAAGTGTTCCCCCGATTGGATAATCTTGCGATTGCGCTTCATGCCGTGCAGGAGCGAACAGGTCATACCCGGTTGGACTCGGTTCGATTACATGACAGAACGGCGGATATGGCGAAACTGCAAGCCGGTATTGAACAACTCATTGCACTTGTCGCACGGGATGAGGTCACGGTGGCACGACCGATACCGGCATGGAGCAAATACGTTGGCTATTGCCTGACATCCGCCCCGATTCGGGGATATGACTACAGTTACAAGGGGGATTAGCCATGTTCCGCGCAAGAAGGTTCGGCATGTTCATCCATTGGGGATTGTATGCGATTCCTGCCTGGCATGAACAGATACAGATGAGGAAGCAGATACGCAGATCGGACTATGAGCTACTGGCGGCACAATTCAATCCGCAGCTGTTCAATCCCGACGATTGGCTCGATCTGGCTCAACAGGCGGGCATGAAGTACATCTGCTTCACGACCAAGCATCATGACGGTTTCTGTATGTGGGATACGCAGCAGACGACGTACAAGATTACGAACACGCCATATGGCAAGGATGTACTGGCGATGCTGGCTGAAGCTTGCCATAAGCGGAATATCGGCCTCAGTCTGTACTACTCCATCCCTGACTGGCATCATCCGAACGCCCATAATCCGCTCAGCACGCATCAGGTGCCCCCCGAGGCGGGCGACGAGCCGGACATGGACAGGTATATCCGGTATATCAGGGATCAGATCTGCGAACTTTGTACCCGCTATGGGAGGATTCTCAGCTTCTTCTGGGATATCCCGCCGAAGCTATACGATCCATCATTGAATGAGTTGCTTCGCAAGCTGCAGCCGGGAATTATGATCAATGACCGCGGGTTTGACGCCGGCGATTATTCCACACCGGAGCGGTTCGTTCCGGAAGGGAAGCGATTCAGCAAGCCGACGGAAGCCTGCCAGTCTGTCGGCAGGCAGAGCTGGGGCTTTCGGGTGAACGAAGATTACTACTCAGGACTGCATCTCATGCAGAGCATGACCAGGATCATGGCGATGGGGGGCAATTACCTGCTGAATGTCGGGCCGCAAGCGGACGGCCGCATCCCCCGTCAGGCGGCGAGTATTGTCGAACATGTCGGTAAGTGGTATGAGGCGGTGAAGGAAGCGTTCGAGGGAGCTGAGCCCGCATCGGAGCTGTTCGATCGGGATGATGTGATGTTCACCAGGAAAGGCCATACGCTGTATGCGCATCTGGCGCCATCGCCTGAGAGTACAGGCCTTATCCTGAATCCGCTGGCCATGCTGCCCATACAAGCGGTTATGCTCAATGACGGCAGCAAGGTGAAGGCCGAGATTGCGCACATGCCCACGCTTTATATGGAAGGAGAATACCTGCATCTATACGATATACCGGTCGAGGCGCTCAGCTCGCAAGTCATCGTCATCAAGCTGGAGTTTGACGATCTGGATGCCTGCCTGAACGGGTTAAAGCGGAACAAGCTGGTCGAACAGAGGTTATAAGCGAGCCCTTAATCGTACCAATACACAAATATCAAACTTGAATTCATCCGTGAATTGAACTCATCTGTCATATTAAGACCTATCGCGCAATCCAAACCGTGAATTATGTTATATCCATCACTGAATGGGACTCGAACACAGCGGAAGGGAATGAAGCTTGTGATGATGCAAGACAGCCAAACAACGAATGCGATACGAGTCAATCATGTCGGCTTCATGAAGCATGCGGCCAAACACTTTATGATCGAACATCCGCCCGAGAACAACTTCCGGGTTGAATATCTGTACCACACAGCGTATCAGACCGTCTATGAGGGGATTCTGCAATTCGAAGAAGGGGAGCAGGGTTCGGGATGGGTCGGATGCTTCAGCCCGGTGACAGAGGAAGGAAATTATCGAATTTGTTGCGGAGATCTGAACAGCCGGCTGTTTGTGATATGGGATAAAGCGCATGACACCACCGCACGAGTGCTGCTCAATTATTTCACCTGGCAGCGTTGCGGACATCCGCTTGGCTGGGCGGGACTGTGCCATCAGGATGACGGATACATTGCGGAGACCGGGGAGCATATCGATTTAACCGGCGGATATCACCAATCCTGTGATTTGCGAAAGTCACCGGGAGGGGTATCCATCGGGGTCCTGGGACTGGTCAAATATGCGTTGCTTGACAAACCTTTATGGGGGATGGATTCCATTCCCGATGAAGTTCGATGGGCTTGTGATTATTATGTTAAATCCATTCAGCCCAACGGGTGTATGTATAATACGCTCAATGACCCGCTTGGCTGGGCCGGGAGGGAGTTCTACCAATCGGGCGCGCCCGCGAACGCGCAGTGGAACGTGATGCGCATATTGACAATGGGCTCGGCGATCATTCAGGATCGTGCCGAGCTGTACTTGAGAACGGCCAGGCGCATGTGGAATTACATGGTCAATGAACGCCCTGACGGCCCATATCGTCATCCTGCGGCATCCCTTCCGCGCGGGATGGATCCTGAAAGTTTCTATGCGGCATCATTCAAGGGTTCAACGGCCGATATTAGCACCAGGCTGTCGGCAGCCGCCGATTTCTATCGCGTGACAGGCGAAGACCATTGGCTCGATGAAGTTACAAACATGGCCAATGTGTTATGCGTCCGGTTTGTCGGCGGAGATGATCAGTGCGCAGCCTGTTTGCTTGTCGATGAGGATACAGCTGAAATTTTGGATAGCGCGCCAACCTATGGATGGCTTGGCGGCGGAACATTAAGCTTGTGCGATGCGCTGGAATTGCTTCCTGATTCCGACTGTGCGCCGAAGTGGAGAGGTTATCTGGACAAGGCGGCGCAGCGATATGTCACTATGTCTGAGAAAAATATTTGGCGTCTTCCGGCTTCTTTCTACAGCGATGCCGATCTAGACAAGACAACCGGTCATCCGGCTCCCGGCAGGAAGTTGCGAACAAAAAGGGAGCAGATTGACAAGCTTTATCCTGCAGGGACAATCAAGGTATCCTCTGGCGAACAATCAGCCTACTATCGCTTCATTACTAAAGCCAGAGTTTCGGTTTTGTCGAACGGGATTCTTATGCTTCGGAGGGCAGCTGTTATCTTGGCAGAACCGGAATTGGATCAAATCGCCCAACGACAACTTGATTATATCTTCGGGAGCAATCCATTCGATGCCACTCCGGTCGAGTCGGTCGGTTATAATCAAACGGCTCTTCCGGCATATGGTCAATTCTTCCCATCCACGCCGCAAATACCGGGCGCCATCAATGTAGGCTTTACCGCAAACAATCATCAGACGGATGTAGGCGCTGAATACGATATGCCTCTAGTGGGATTTCTCTTGTGGGTATTGGGAGATATGGCTGCCGCGAGAAATTAGACAACAGGGAGATAGATTGAACTATGGAAAATCACAATTCGTCCGGTGTTGCTCACAGCGATGGAATAAAGATAGGGTGGGCCGAAGAAGAAATTACACCCTGGGGGCCCGTGCTGATGGCCGGATTGTTTCATGCCCGCTTGTCGGAAGCGATTGACAGTCCGTTGACCGTAACGGCTCTGGCGATGGAACAGGGCGGGGAGCAGGTCGTATTCGTCAGTTGCGACTTGATTCAGATTTCCGCTGATCTGCAACATGCCGTGCTGACGGATCTGCGTCAAGCGATTGATGCAAAGGAAGTTGTGGATCTGGATCCTGCAAAAGTGGTCATGCATGCGACGCATACCCATACGGCGCCGATCATCAACAGTCGTCATTCTCAGGTGGCGCTTCTGCAAGATGGTCGTCTTCCGGCGAGCGTTGAAACGATTGACATACAGGCGTATATTGCTTTCGCGGCTTGCCGAATCGCCAGAGTGGTTATGAAAGCGTGGACATCGCGGGAATCAGGGGGAATCGCCTACGGCCAGGGCTATGCTGCTATCGGATTCAACCGGCGCTGGGTAGATCGCCAAGGCAAGGCAATCATGTACGGCAGCAAGGAGGCACAGAAGAGGCAGTACGAGGCAGCCAGGTTGCCAAGCGGCGACAAGAGCCATCATCAGATCGATCCCGCTCTGGCAGACATCTTTCGCCATATCGAAGGCGGTGAGGATCACAGCATCCAGGTTATGGCGACCTATGGGTCGCAAGGCGGCCTGAGCGGGCTGCTTGTCAACGTGCCTTGTCCTGCGCAGGAACGGGAGGATGAGTTCGTCATCAGCGCCGACTGGTGGCATGAAACGCGTAATGAATTGCGCAAGCGGTATGGGCAGGGGCAGGACTTGTTCATCCTGGCGCAGTGCAGCGCGGCAGGAGATCTGTCTCCGCATCTGCTGATGGGGCAGGCTGCGCATGACCGCATGTTGACACTGAAGGGTCGCTCCCCCGGGGAAGAGATCGCCTGGCGTATTGCAGACGCGCTGGATGATATTCTGCCCCATATCGACAAGGATATTTTCAGGCATCCGGCGATGGAACATCGCATTGCAACCGTGGCGCTGGAAGCCAATCGTCTGAGCGAAGAAGTCTGCGAGGCGGCAAGCGTGGAGATGGTCCACTGGAAGGAAGCGTATCTGGAGGAACTCCGCGCTTTGTCTGATCATCCCGAACTGTGCAATGGCCCGCGCTGGTATGTGGACATTACGTACAAGTATGGGCGAATGATGGCGCAGCAGAGAGTGATCGATCGCTATGAGCGGCAGAAGGAGCATCCAACGGTCTCCGCAACGATGCATGTTATTCGCATCGGGGACCTCGCTTTCGCTACGCAGCCCTTCGAAGTGTATCTGGATTATGGCTTGCAGATCAAGTTGCGGAGCCCTGCCACACAGACATTTCTTGTTCAGCTTGCGGGAAGCGGCGCCTATCTGCCCAGTCCTCGTTCCGTTCAGGGAGGCGGCTATGGTTCCTCGCCAGCAAACAATCCTGTCGGGCCTGAAGGTGGACAGCAACTGGCGGATTACACCGTGCAGGCGATCCGTTCGATGATGGCTACTATATAGATAAGGAGAATCAACTACATGGCGGAGAACACTGTTATATCGCCGATGACACAACCTCATCATGATCGGCGATTGCGGAAGAAGAACGGAATGTTATCCAATATGGTAAGAACGTTCATCAAGAATCAATTCTTGCTGTACTTGACGCTTCCGTTGATCATCTATACGTTCATCTTCAAATATATCCCGATGGTCGGGGCGATTGTTGCCTTCAAGTACTACAGCTATGCTGACGGGATATTCGGAAGTCGTTGGGCAGGGTTCAAGAACTTTAAGTTCCTCGTTGAGGCTCCCGACCTACGCAGGCTGATCAGGAATACGGTGGGGTATAACATGCTATTCCTGGCACTCAATACCGTCTGCGCGGTCATCGTCGCTTTATTGCTCTATGAGATCACAAGCCGATTCATGTTGAAAGTTTATCAGACGATCCTGTTCTTTCCCTACTTCCTCTCCATGGTTGTGGTGGCTTATATGGTTTATGCCTTTCTTAATCCGGTATCGGGACTCTTGAATCAGTGGCTGCAGTCGGCGGGCATCCAGACTCTGGATTGGTATAATACTGCGAAAGCCTGGGTTGCCATCTTCCCTCTGGCCAACCTGTGGAAAGATCTCGGCATGGCCAGTGTCATTTATTATGCCGCGCTGATGGGGATAAACACCACCTTATATGAAGCGGCCAAGATGGATGGGGCCAGCAAAGTTCAGATGATGCGCCATATTTCCCTGCCGGCTCTTTATCCAGTCATAACGATATTGGCCATTCTGGCTATCGGGAATATTGTGGATGCCGATTTCGGATTGTTCTATCAATTGCCGATGGCTTCTCCTACCATTCGTGCCGCAACAGACGTATTGGATACTTATATTTATCGGGCACTGGTAGCATGGGGAGATATTGGCATGTCCAGCGCGGCTGGTCTGGCCAAGTCAGTGGTTGGTCTGATCCTGGTTATTGGAACGAATGCGCTGGTTAAGAAAGTAAATGAAGATAACACCTTGTTTTAAAACGGTAAAGGGGCGGTATCTGTGAATATAACCCGAAAATTCAACGTTATGAGCATGATCAGTCATGTATTCTTCATCCTTGTGTCGATCGCATTCATTTTCCCGGTATGGTCGATATTATCCATCTCGGTTTCGAATGAAATAGATATTGTAAATCATGGTTATCGACTGATTCCGCTTCATCTTGATTTCTCTGCATATATCCATATTTTTGAGAGTCCAGGAGTCATCGTCAATGCTTATAAGGTGACAGCCATTTCTTCTATACTGGGATCATTCCTGTCTGTCTGGATGATCTCGATGTGTGCCTACGCGCTGTCACGCAGAAATTTTCGTTACCGCAAGTTCATTACCTTCTATTTGCTCTTCACCATGCTGTTCAGCGGAGGGCTCGTTCCGCTTTATATCCTGATGACCCAATACCTTCATGTGCAGAATACCTATGCCGCATTAATTCTTCCGGGTATGGGAAGTGTATTCTATCTGATCTTGATGCGGACTTTTTTCTTGCAAGTGCCGACAGAGTTAATCGAAGCGGGAACGATCGATGGCGCCAGTGAGTTCAAAATTTACGTGCGGCTCATTATTCCTTTGTCAACCCCTGTATTTGCGACAATCGGTTTATTCCAACTGCTGGGATATTGGAATTCCTGGTTTCCGGCGTTGCTATATATCACAGATGACAAGCTCTTCACATTGCAATACTTACTGCAGCGCATTCTCAGGAATATCTCCGAATTGATCGAAAATATGGAGATGGGGATGGGGATGTCCATGGATATCGCCCAGGCTTTGGATCTCCCTTCGGAAGCGATTCGTATGGCGATGGCTGTGATTGCAATCGGCCCGATGCTGTTCGTGTTTCCCTTCTTCCAGAAGTACTTCACCAAGGGTATGACGGTTGGTTCGGTGAAGTGAATGAGGGGGTAACAATCGGTGCTATACACCGGTTTTCACATAGATGTATGATAACTTTGAGGGAGGTAATGATTTTGGAACAAATGAAGCAATTCAGCGTAAGACGAGGATTATGGCTTTTGCTGGCAATCATTCTGGCATCGGCGGCTGTATTGGCCGGGTGCTCGTCCAGCAACAACAACACGTCGGCGAGCAGCCCGGCGGCAGCAAGCGCTACACCTGTGTCATCAGCTTCTGCTGAACCGTCGCCAACCGTTGACCCGGTCCAGGAACTGAAGCCTGTAGAGTTGGTGTGGTACTTGCGCATGAGCAAGCCGAACAATGCCGATGCGGTAATGGCCAAGCTCAACGAGATGATCAAGGCAAAGATTAACGCTACGGTCGAATTCAGGTTTGTTGCTCCGGCTGATTATAACAGCAAGATGAAGTTGGCGATGGCGGCGCAAGAGGAATACGATCTGGTATGGACTTCTTCCTGGGTAAACAAGTTTGCGCCCAATGTCAGTCGTGGCGCGTATATTGCGCTGGACGAGTATATCGCGCAGTATCCGGCAATCCAGAACATGTATGCGAATAAGGATATATGGGGTGCGGTCACCATTGACGGGAAGATCATGGGGATCCCCAATCAGCAAATTATGGGTGAACAACCGGGATTGTTGTTTCTGAAGGATATCGTAGATAAAGAGAAGATTGATGTGAACGCCATTCGTTCTCTGGATGATCTGACTTCCGTTATGCAAACGGTCAAGGATAATAACCCCGACGTCTATCCTGCCCGCAATGGCTCCATTATCAATACTGCATTCGGGGAATATCACCCCGAGATCGAAGGATACAAGATTGACGAGAAGACGATGACCGTGATTGAAGATTATGATGAAACCGTCAGATTGCCCCGTTATAAACTGGCGCGGGAGTGGAATCAGAAGGGATTCTTCCCGCCGGATGTGGCTACGATGAAGAATGAGGAAGATGTCATTAAAGCCGGCAAACTGTTCTCCCGGTATAGCCGGTACTTGCCCGGGGGTGAGGCGACGCTGAACAAAACGTATGGCCGCGATTTCAAGACAATCGCTACAGGACCGGCTGTGATTAATATTGCCTCTGTGCAGTCGACCATCACGGCGGTTAGCGCCACTTCGAAGAATCCCGATCGGGCCGTTATGTTGTACAACTTGTTGTTGACGGACAAGGATATCTATAACACCCTGGTCTTCGGGATTGAAGGGAAAGATTATGTGAAGTTGACGGACAACCGGATTGGCATCGTGGAGGGGGGATACTCCTTCTTGAACTGGGAAGTCGGCAGTGTGTTTAACAGCTACGTGTTCGGCGATCAAGAGGACGATGTGTGGGAGCAAACGAAGGCATTGAACGACTCGTCGGTACTCGACCCACTGCTGCTGTTCTCCTTCAACCGGGAACCCGTAGAGACCGAACTGGCCAAGATCAGCACGGTACGATCAGAATTTGACGGTATTCTGACCAATGGTCTGGATGATGTGGACAAGGTCATGAAGCAATATCGGGATAAGTTGAAAGTTGCCGGTGAAGACGCAGTCATTGCGGAGATCAACAAGCAATTGGCCGAATGGAAGAGCAAGAAATAAAGCATAACAGCACTTTGCGACTCGGCCGGAATGAAGAGGCATTGGCAACTTCATTCCGGCTGTCTTGCTATGTTTATAGCTGTCAGGATATTTCACGCATAGAAGGGAAGGGAAGCATACTATTATGATTAACTGGAAAAAAGCGCTTTCTTTTGGTTTGGCCTTCCTATTAATTGGCACAACTGCTCCGCTATTTTCAACTTCTGTCGCTCAGGCGGAACCAACGGGCGAGAACTACTATGTGTCCACAACAGGAAGCAATGAGACAGGCGACGGTTCGTTCGAAAGTCCGTGGAGAACGATTCAGCGAGCGGCGGATGACATGCAGGCTGGAGATACGGCCATCATCCGCGGAGGCGTCTACCGAGAGACGGTTACGCCGGCCAACTCTGGCACCGCAGATAAGCCCATTATATTCAAATCGTATGAAAATGAAAGCGTTACAATTAACGGGGCGGATCTTGTGACCGGCTGGGTGAACGATGAGGGGAACATTGCCAAGGCGCCGATGGCATGGTCGCTTGGGAGCGGGAACCAGATATTCGTAAACGGGACGATGGTGGACGAAGCGAGATGGCCGAATAATACCGGCGGCTTGATGAATCCCACACGTGCCACAGCCGATAATGGCAGCTTCGGGACGCTCGTGGATTCTGATCTTCCCTTCACGGCAGGGGAGTTGACCGGAGCGAAGATCTGGTATTTGGGCGGGAAGCAGTGGATTGCCAACAGTCGCTCCATTACCGATTACGATGCTGCTGCTCATGAAATATCTTTTGCAACAGCAGGATCGCCCAATGTCAATTATGATGCCGAGAACGGCACGCTGTATTATGTGTACGGTTCCAGGCAACTGCTGGATACCCAGAACGAATGGTGGCTCGATGAGTCTGCAGACGAGCTTCACCTGTGGGCGCCGGGCAGCGTCGATCCTGCGACCGTCACAGTCGAGGCGAAGAAACGGTTGTATGGGATGAATCTGTCCGGGAAGTCGAATATCCATATCACAAATATTGATTTTTTCGCAACGAGCATCCAAACCGACAGTCAAACGAATGGCATGCGGCTGCAAGGCATTACCGCCCAATACGTATCCCATGACTTCTATGAGCGGGGAACGGCGACGAGTACGGCGAACGGCATACTGATCCAGGGAACAGACAATGAGATTGTTGACTCGGAGTTCGCTTACAGTTCGGCGGGTCTGCTCACCATTGAGGGCTCGAACAATCGCGTGATGAATTCGTATTTGCGCGACGCCAATTACGGAGGAACATGGAGCGGGTTATTGTCGCTCAATGGCAAGGAACTCTACGCCGCTTATAATACGATTGAGAATGCGGGACGGGACGGTCTGCAAATTCGCAATATCCAACATAGCCTGATTGAGCATAATCGCGTCAAGAATGCGCTGCTCTTGACCACGGATGGAGCGGGCATCTACACTGCCAATACAGATGGCATGGGAACGGAAATCCGCTATAATATCGTTTCCGATGTTCAAGCCTATCATGGTATCGGGATATACTTTGATAATTACTCCAGCAACTTTCTCGCGCATCATAATATTGTCCGGGACACTTCATTGTCTCCGGTGCTGATGAATACGCCCAACAATACGTTGCTTGTTTTCAACAATACATTTGTTAATCATGGCAGGCAGAACGCCAAAGCTCCGGCAGAAGATCAATTGGGCAGTCGTATGTACAATAATATCTTCACGGATGAGTTGGTTGTCGGAGCATCGACTACGCTGGGCATGGGCTTTAACGTCAATGCGCTTGCCGATCAACTGTTCGAAGATCCCGAGGGGGAGGATTACAGGCTCAAGGCGGAATCGCTCGCCATAGATAAGGGGAAGGTAATCGCCGGCATTACCGACGGCTACCAGGGAATTGCGCCGGATGCAGGCGCATTGGAATACGGCGAGCCGATGTTCAAGGCCGGCCATGACTTCGCGAACCCACCTGCTATCGGATCGGCGCAATTCGCGATTCAACCTTTCCTGAATTATGTAGTCAATGGGGATTTTGAAACCGGAGATTTAAGCGGATGGACGGCTGCGGGAGATGTGACGATGGCCACCGGAGATGCCTGGGGCAAGGCGGATGGCGGAGACATCAAGTATCACAAATTCGGCGCCAAGCTCGGACAGGACGGCAGGATCGAACAGACGGTGACCGGGCTGCAGCCGGATACGGATTACTTGTTCGGGGTCTGGGCCAAGGCGGAGAACGAGCACGGCTCCATAACGCTTGGTGTCGGCACCCCAAGCAGACCCAGTGTTGAACAAGCCGTGTACAGCCAGACATGGACACGCGAACTGCTGCCGTTCCGTACGGGAGCGGCCGAGACTTCCGCTTTGATCTACGCATTGGGGCAATCCGATTCGGGCGAAGCGGAGGGAGCTTCCGAAACCCATCTGGCTGATGTGGCGGTCCCGCAGGCAGGCACTACCCTATCAGCGTATGTGACATCCTTCGTTCAACAGGAATACGCAGGCGATCAGATCGTCAGCTTTTTGCTCAAGCTTAATTCACCCACTGAGGCTACGTTTGTGCAAGCCGGAAGCAGTAGTTTAAGTCCGCGATTGAGAATCGTAACTGAGCAAGGTACCGAATATACGTTTTTTATGACAGAAGACAGTTATGTTAATATTCAATCAAAAAATCAAAATTATGATAATTCAGAAATTTATCTGTCTAACGCTGGCGCCAAGTATAAGGAAGGGTATATAAAAATCGATCTTCGGGATGTGGTGCTGGATTCTCCTATTGCCCAAGCCAGGATCATGTTGCGTCCGACGTGGGTATATAAGGAAGGCACTGCGACGGAAGTTGTATTGTCGGTCAGCGGTCTGGGGACAGATGACTGGGATGCGGAGACGATTACCTGGAATAATAAGCCGCTCATTGCTTCAACGGCGACAGCAGGATATGTGGATGGCATGATCGTCATGCTCCCGATCAATAACAATTCGCCGCGGGAAGAGCTGCTCTTGCAGTTGTCTCCTGCGATTACGCTGTACAATTCAGCATCGATTCTTGTGCCTGTCGGGGCGAAGTCGATTTTTGAAGACTTGATCGACGAGGCCGGCGGGTTGCTGGAGGATCCGCTGACTGATGATGAGCCATTCGAACAGATGTTGCTGGATTTGCAAGCAGGAATGGTTTTGTTCCAGGCTCAGAATACACTGGCGTTGGAGATGGCGACAGCAATTCAAATGGTAGCGGATGCGGAGGAGAGAGCGGAGGACTATTATTATCCGATCGGGTCCAGGGCTGTGTTGCAAGCTGCCATCGATCAGGCCGGGGATGTTCTCGAGAATCTGTCCGCCGATACGGCGGCCGTTGAGGGCGAACGGGCAGCGTTGCAGCAAAGCATAGCCGATTTCCTCAATTCGCTGCAATTGCCGGATATCGCGGGGCTGGCCAAAGTGAATATGAATGCGGTGCTGAACGATTTGGGCCAATACAGCTCTGCCAACATGATCAAAGAAGGCGAATTCACCCGATTTTCCGCCAATGCAACGCGGTATAAGGGGCAGCAATACCGGAATGAACTGTTTGAATTTGATATGACTTACACATTTGTCGGAGGAGGAGAGTATCCGGGGTTCCTCCTGCGGTCACAAAGAAGCGACAATGCTGTGATGTGGAACGGGGATACTGATTACCTCCTGATTTTTAAGCAAGATAGTTGGGAAGTTCAGAAATGGGTGAATAGTTCGCAACCCGAAATTCTCGCCACATATCCGAATACGTTGTTGACCGAGAGCGGTCAGTTGTATCGCGTCACGGTCGGGGCTGTGGATACGCCGATAGGCGTTCGCCTGTTGTTCTATGTGAACGGGCAGAAGGGATTTGACATGATCGACCGGAATGATCCGCTTGAAGCGGATGGCTATTTCGGTGCGATCTCCATCGGCGATACGGGCAACCTGTACTTGAAAGGGCTGGATGTGCCCAATCTGGATTTGCGGGCGCCCTATGCGGCGACTGCTGGAGAACCGTTCACTGTTGGCATCGGTCTATCCAGTCTGGGCCAGAGCGCGCTAAGCGAAGTGGGGGAATGGCAGGCGACGTTGCACTATGATGACAACGTGTTGCGGTATGATAATGCCGCGGTGTCCGCAGACGGTGTGCAGATTGCTTCGATCGATACGAGCGTTGACGGGCGGATCGTTCTCTCGATCGCAGACACGACAGGAGGCGGGATGACCAGCGACGGCAAGCTGCTTGACCTGACGTTCACCCCTGTCGGCGGGCTCGGGGTCGCGACCATCACGATGGATGACGTTGCGTTCACAGGCGCCTCCGGCGGAACTTGGCTCGACGGGATGCCGGGTTCTGCGGCTGTATATGTGCTGGAAGCGGAGGCAACCGGCAGTTACAGGGTGACGGCAGCCGGGCCGGACCGTGTTGTCGCAGGCGAAGTGTTCGATGTAACCTGGACGATGAGCAGTGTGACCGACAGCGTATACGCACTGGATCAGACGATTCAGTACGATCCGACGCGGCTCGACTTGATCGCGGTGACCAGTCTGAAGAGCGGGCTCGCCATCGACTGGCAAGCGGGTGATCCGGGGCAGGTTCTGCTACTGATGGCCAACGCTGCGGCGGGAGGCGGAGGCGCGATAACGGAGACAACACCGTACTTGCAGATGCGCTTTCAGGCCAAGGTGGCAGCGGCAAGCACAAGCAGTTCCGTATCTGCTGCAGCGCTCATTGTGTCGAACGGAGACGGGCATGAGACCATCGGCACGATTGGCCCTGTATACACAGTAGACATTATTTTCGTCGATAAGACGGCCTTGCAATTGCTGATCGACAGCGCACAGGATTTGCATGACGGAGCATCGGAAGGAACCGGAATCGGGCAGTATCCGGAGGGAACGAAGACGACGCTGCAAGCGGCGATCAATGATGCGCAAGGAGTAGCCGACGGCGCAGAGGTTACCGAGGAGCAAGTCAGCGATGCGGCAGACCTGTTGCAGTCGGCGATCAACACCTTCCTGGCTTCGATGAATGTGCCGGCAACAGGCGACCTGAATCAGGACGGCCGAATCAGCGTTGGCGATCTCGGTATCGTTGCAGCCACTTATGGCAAGAAAGCGGGCGATGCGGACTGGGATTCGTACAAACGCGCGGATGTTACGGGCGATGGCAAGGTAGATATTGAGGATCTATCTACGGTCGCACAATGGATACGCGGATAAACGTGGAATAGAGCGAAGAACAACGCACGGAACAGCGCGGAAAATGGCATGCGAAAAAGCAATCAAAACAGCACGCGAACAAAGCGGGGAAGGCGCTGCCTTCCCCGTATCCTCGGAAGAACTTGTCGGGAGGTGTCATATGGTTTGCACCATGGTGCGCAGACTGATCTTGTACGGTCTGGCGCTGCTTCTGGGTCTGGCCGGATTATCGCCGGCAACCGCGCTTGCGGAGACTGGCGGCAGCGTTCCAACCTTCTCCTTGTCCATCAGCAACGCCAATCCGGCGGTGAACGACAGTTTCGAGGTTGAAGTGAAAGGGAGCGGGCTTGCTGATTTGTACGGTTATGAGATGAATTTGACTTACGATGCAACCAGGCTGCGGTTCGTGCGTGCGAGCAGCGGCATGGCGGGTTTCTCCATAGAACCGATCGTGAAAGGAAATACGATTCAATTCGCCCATACGCAAACGGGCCGAACGCCGGGCAGGAACGGGAGCGTGGCGCTGGCAACTCTCACCTTCAAGGCGATAGCCGCGGGAACGGTCCGAATCGCGCTGTCCAACTTGAAGCTGGTGGATTCCGCCATTCAGTCTGCTGTCATCACAAGCTCTGCCAGCGTGACGGCGACGGTGAAGAGCGGCCGTGACGAGAAGCCGGGGGATCACGAGGCAACACGGTTCGATTTGAGCGATATTGCCGGTCACTGGGCGAAGACCTCGATCGAGACGGCAGTAGGAGCGGGCTTCATTGCGGGCTATACGGACGGATCATTCCGACCGGATGCGGTCACGACCCGTAGTGAATTTGCCGTGATGCTGAGCCGTGCGCTGAAGCTCGAAGAGGAAGGAGAGCTGAGCTTCGCCGATCTGGGGCAGATTCCGGCATGGGCAAGGCCATTCGTTGCCCGTGCGATGGCCGCAGGTATTCTAAGCGGCTATGAAGATGCGACCTTCCGACCGGGTCGAAGCGTCACTCGCGCCGAGATGACGGTTATGATCGTTCGCGCGCTGGCTTTGAAGACGGACCCTGATGCGAAGCTGCCTTTTGCAGATGCGGACAGCATTCCGGCATGGGCAGCGCCATCTGTCGCTGCGGCGTATGAAGCGGGGCTCGTTCAGGGGCGCGGCCGCAATCTGTTTGCGCCGAATGAACTTGCAACCCGAGCGGAAGCGGTCATTATGATTCTGGGGTTGTTGAAATTGACGGAAACGAGATAAATCGAACGGGAGTGTGTGGTTGAGCAGATGATTTACGATAAGCTGGCATTTCATAATGTGTGGGAACTGGAAGAGAATCCGTTAAGCTCCGGCTTGCGGATGCAGCGCTACCCCCGCGACGTGAGGGCGGCCATGGGCACAAGAGGATCGTTCGTATCGACGCAATCCAGCGGCTGCGAGATTCGGTTTGTGACAGATGCCGAGGCCGTGAGGATCAGCTTGTCTGCTTTGGATGCAGATGGCGATCTGATGGTGTTCAGAGGCAGCTTTTTTCACTCGCATCATCGCTTGAAGCGGGGAGTTATGCAAACAATTTTGCTCGAAACTCCGCCTTATTTTGCGGAAGACAGTGATGACAAACTGCTGTTGGAGGAAGCGTCGGCGCCATTTTCGCCCCATGTGTGGAGGATCATGACAGGACGTTATACGGCTGTCTTCCATGGATTGGACGTATTCGGCCGAACGGTGCGCCCGCCGCGCCAGGACGAGCTGCCCGGACTCCGATGGCTGGCGTACGGTTCTTCCATTACCCATGGGGGAGCAGCCGTAAATTACAGCAATTGCTACGTACAGCAGACTGCGAGGATCTTGGGCGCAGATGTGCTCAATCTGGGGCTGAGCGGGGCGTGCTTGTGCGAGAAGGAGGCGGCGGATTTCCTGGCCGATCGCCGGGACTGGGATTTGATGACATTGGAATTAGGGGTAAACATGCGAGAAGCGTTCACCGCAGAACAATTTAAACAACGGGTTGAATATTTGGTCTCTTCGATCGTGAGCAAGCATTCGGACAAGACGATTGCCGTAATTACGATTTACCCGAACCGTGCTACTTACGCGAGTGAGGATAATCAGACCAGCCGGAACGAAAAAGAATTCAATGAAATATTGCGGACGCTGGTGTCAGATATGCAGCATCCATACCTTCACCTGATTGAAGGAAGAGAAATTATGCGGGACTTGTCCTCGCTGGCCTTCGATCTTCTTCATCCGTCGGATTACGGACATTTTCTAATGGGACAGCATTTGGCGGCTAAGCTTCGCGAAATTCTTGGCGCAGCATAACGATGCATGCCGCAATGATGTGCGCATTCCTGGCAACCGCCCTGGTTCCACTTCCGGAATCAGGGTTACAGCATTATTGTCCTTTGATCAGCTGCAGGAATTCAGCCACAGCAACCACGTTGGAGCTTTGAGGGAAGTGCTTCAGGTTGCAAAATAAGGCTTTGAGCCTCAGCTTCGAACAAAGCGCGACTCTGCGTCGAACGCGTATCACATTCACTCCAGCATGTGAGGCGGCACGGGCAGGCTTTGCACGATCTCGTTCATGCTGAACGAAGCGCAGGGCATCGTCAGCGAACGAATCGTATCGTCACCGGCGTATATTTCCGTCAGTTCGTAGCGGGTTCCATCCAGCAAGTATTGCTCCAATGTAAAATTGGTCAGATCAATGATCCAGTACTCCGGCACGCCATACTGCGCATACACGATCCGCTTCTTCACCTTGTCCCGTCTGCGTGAATGCTCGGATGAAACCTCGACCACGAGATCGGGAGCGCCGTTAATGCCTCTGTTACTGATGATCGACATTCTGCTTCGGTGAATGATGACGATGTCCGGCTGCCGGACTTCCGTGGCGGAGAAGATGACATCGATCGGCGAGGGGACGATAATATAGTCGTCTTGACAGCTATCGTTAATCTTATACAGCAGCTTATTGATGATGGACTGGTGCGTAAACGAAGGAGAAGGGCTCATCAACTCCAACACGCCGTCTGCGATCTCGTATCGATTGCCGTCGTCGATCATATTGGCATATAACTCGTAAGTCACGGGAGATTCCCGGATGACCTCTTCATAGGTTTTCTTTTTCACGCTGCTACTCCTCTCTTGTCGATAAAATAAGCACCCGGCAAAGAAACACGGCTGTGTTTGACTTTGCGAGGTGCTTCCCCGACTTATTTACTATTATTATGAAGAATGATCTATCAGCTGTCAATATGACGCACGTCAATTGCCACGGCGATCGCTTGTACTTTTATCTCGGGCAGCCACTTGCTTGCAGAGAACACAAACCGTTCATTGAATCTTGATGGAAGTCTCGGACGATCGCTTCGGCCGCGATTCCTTCCAAGCATCGAGCAGGATGAAGCCGATGCCAATCCACAGGCACGTATCCGCTACATTAAAGATCGCGAAATCAATGAATTTCAATTCGAACATGTCGACAACTTCTCCGCTGACCACGCGATCGATGAAGTTCCCGAACGCCGCGCCCCATATGATTGCCAATCCGTAGGAGAGGATCTTTTTCTCGCGGTATGTCTTGCGCATGTAGAGGATGATGCCAATCAGAACCGCCGACGTAACGGTAATCAGAAGGCCCTGCTGGCCTTCCAGCAAGCTGAAGGCAGCGCCTCGATTGCGGGCGGAAGCGAGTCCGAACACGCCTGGAATGACCATTATTTGCTGGCCGATCGTCATATAGGAGACGACTAGCCATTTGACGATATGGTCAAGGGCGATAACGCCGATTGCGGTTAATCCATAACGGAACACGTCACCAACTCCTTCACAATTTCTCCGTATTGTATCACTGGCGCAAGCCACGGTGCAATCAACGGCTCAATCGCTGAACAGTTCAATGTGCTGGCAATCCCTGCCGACCTTGGCTCAATATCATTCCGGCAAATTGTCAATACAACTCGCAGAATGTGGGGAATCGGCAGTTTGCATTATTGTCCTTTGATCAGTTGCAGGAATTCAGCCGCAGCAACCACGTTGGAGCTTTGAGGGAAGTGCTTCAGGTTGCCTGTAATTAAATATCCTTGGGTGCTTATTGCGACTTCAAAGAACACTTGATCGTCCTTATCAATAAAATCAAATGAAGATAAAGGCTTCGGCACAATAGATATCCCTGTTTTAAGAATAAAATCCCGGATGGCTGCAATTCTGCCGGGATCAAAGTTGAATTTAGACCTTGCCAATATTTCTGGGTATTAAGGAATAATTTTACTATCGAAGCATAGAATGACATTCCCGCTTAACACATGATCGAAGACTCTGGCCGGGGCGCCGGCAGGGGACAATAAGGCGGAGACAAGAATATTGGTATCCAAAACTGCCTCAATCATGATTTGTGTTCCTTGCGCGTTTCAGCGATTTCGGCATTTATCTCTTCTTCAGTGATTTGCGAATTTTCCATTTCTATTGAATTTATTCTTAATTGGTTTGTCGCCCGCATGGCCATGGATTGTCTTACACTGGCCAGTACTTCTTCCATATTGTCATCGTTTATTTCAATCAATAGTGCGCTTGGCTTTCCGTTGTTTGTAATAACCAATTGTTGCACTTCCGATAATTTCTTCCATACTTGTTTGGGATGAGTTCTTAAATCTCTAACGCTATAAAAGTTCAATCAAGGCGCCTCGCTTTTCGTTATAATCAAGCGAGACTTGGCTCAGCGGCGAGAGAGGATCATATCTATTCCAGCATGTCAGGTGGAACGGGCAAGCTCAGCACGATCTCGTTCATGCTGAACGAGACGCAGGGCAGCGCCTGCGAACGTATCTTATCGTCATCTGCGTAAACCTCAGTAAGCTCGTAGCGATCCCCATCCAGCACGTATTGCTCTAATGTAAAATTGGTCAGGTCAAAGATCCAGTACTCAGGCACGCCATACTGCGCATACACGATCCGCTTCTTCACCTTATCCCGTCTGCGAGAATGCTCGGATGTCACTTCCGCCACAAGATCGGGAGCTCCGTTAATGCCCCTGTTGCTGATAATCGACATTCGGCTGCGATGGATGATGACGAGGTCCGGCTGCCGGACTTCCGTATCGGACAATATGACGTCGATCGGCGATGACACGATAATAAAATCGTTTCGGCAGTTGTCATAGATCCTGTGTTGAATCTCGAAGATGACCGACTGGTGCGTGTACGTAGGAGAGGGGCTCATCAGCTCCAAAACGCCGTCTGCGATCTCGTAGCGATTGCCATCGTCGATCATGTTGGCGTACATCTCATAAGTCACGGGAGACTCCCGGATGACCTCTTCATAGGTTTTCTTTTTCAAGTCGCTTCTTCCTCTCCTATCATTAAATAAGCACCCGGCAAAGAAACACGGCTCGTGTTTGACTTTGCGAGGTGCTTCCCCGGCTTTATTACCACTATTATGAAGAATGATCTATCTGCTGTCAATATGACACGTATGGAACCGTCCGGCACGATCCATTGCGCAAGGAAGAAGATAGGTCTATAATGGATATTACAGGTCCATAATTACCCGAAGGGAGCGAGCCGACATACAGTTTTCCAAAAGCACCGATTACGCCTTGCATGCCTTGATCCAGTTGGCCCACCATTCGGATCGCAGCCGCAACACCGGAATCAAGGAGTTAGCTGCGGCGCTGGGCGTTTCGGACAGTTACTTGTCCAAGATCATGTCCAAGCTGAGGCAGGACGGAATCGTGCGCGCCGTGCCGGGAGTGAATGGCGGTTACGAGCTCGCGCGGCCGGCCGGGCAGATTACGTTTCTTGAGGTGACGCAGGTGATCGAAGGCCGACAGCAGTTGTTCGAATGCTCGAACCTGGATTCGCGGCAGCATCGGTCGTTGGCCGAACAGACGGCTGTGGAGCAAGATCGGGAGCTGGATCGTCAGGGGACTTGCGAATGCTTGGTAAAGAAGATCATGGACGGCGCCGAGCAGCATCTGCATCAGTACTTGAGGGAGCATACGATCCAGACAGTACTGGACGAAGAAGCGGCCAGAAGCTGCGACCCGTCTGCCGACAAGAAGTGATTCGCTTCTTGTACTTTAATTATGGATATTAGAGATCCATGGAGGTGTCGAGAAGATGAAAATGGAAGATAAACTGTTCGATGTGGCGATTATCGGAGGAGGTCCCGCTGGCCTCAGCGCTGCTCTCGTATTGGGGCGTGCGAGGAAGCAGGTGGCGGTGATCGACGAAGGCCGTCCGCGCAACGCCGTGACTCGCGAGTCACACGGGTTTCTCACCCGCGACGGGATCCGTCCGGGCGAGTTTCGGCGGATTGCGGCAGAGGAGATCGGCGCTTATCCGTCCGTCTCGATCGTGGCGGACACGGTGGTATCAATGACGGGCTCGGACGGTCAATTTCACATGATGACCGCGCTTGGAGCCGCTATCGCAAGCAGGAAGGTACTGTTTGCCGTCGGCATGAAGGATCGACAGATGGACATTCCAGGGCTGGCGGAGATCTACGGACGCAGCGCTTTCGTCTGTCCGTATTGCGATGGGTGGGAGCTGCGGGATGAGCCGCTGGTCGTCATCAACAGCGGCGTGGAAGCGATGCATTTTGCACCATTGATCTCCGGTTGGAGTGAGCGGTTTGTTCTCTGCACGAACGGCCCCGATGGGCTGACGGATGTTCAGCGCGAGGAGCTCCGCAGACATCGCGTTCCCGTACACGAATCGCCGATTCGATCCATCGCTTCGGATGACGGGATCGTGCGGCAAGTCGTTCTCGAGGACGGGACGACTGTTCCATGCAGGGGGATCTTCTTCAAACCGGAGCTGGTGATGGGATCGGACTTGCCGCGAGCGATCGGGTGCCACTTTACGGAGATGGGGACGGTTGGTGTCGACGCATTCGGAAAAACGAACATTCCGGGCGTCTACAGCGCAGGCGATGCGGCAACGCGAATGCACCAGTTGATCGCCGCCGCTTCCATGGGTTCGCTTGCCGCTGCGGCACTGAACGGTGAACTGAATATGGAAGCCTGGAGCCGCAACGGATGACCTGAAGTTCAAAAATCTATAACATCATCGTCATTTAGTGAAAGCTCGACAGCGCGCCATGCGATGCTCCCCGTCGATGCCCTTCATGCGAGCCGTGAATATTTCCGGCGCTCCTGTCAGCGGGTCTTCGTATGCAGGCTTGATATGCTCAAGCCAGACGGATTCCGCGAGAACGATATCGCCGCCCAGGCTGTGACCGTTCGTCCGGGCGGCAAAATTAACCGTTTGCCCAAAGTAGTCCAGCCGGTCGTTGGCATTGATCGCCAGAACCGGACCGGCGTGCAGCCCCGTCTTCACGATAATGGAGCGATCGGGCAAGCCGGCATTAAATGAAGCGATTTCCGTATGGATCGCCTGCGCCGCCATGAAAGCTTCCCGTGCAGACGGAAACACCGCCATGACCGCGTCGCCGATCGTTTTGACAACTGCTCCCCGGTTGCGCTCGACGCAGCCTTCAAGGATGACAAAATGGTCATGCACAACATTGTACGCCGCCGCATCGCCATGCGTGCTGTAATACCGGGTCGATTCCTTCAGGTCGGTGAACAGGATGGCGACATGTTGCATACCCATTTGCAGCCCCGGCTTCAGCACTTCCGAGGAGAACGATTTGCGAAACTCCGGCATGATCGTAACCTCGGCCGCGGTAACTGCGTGCTCCAGCCAGGCCGTGCGCTCCAGGCGGACGCAGATGCGCTCCTCATCGCGATTGTCGAAGCGCAACCGAACCGGACCCGCCTGCAGCACGGCCCTTGTCCTGTCCGATTGCGAGCCCAGTACGAACGCTGCTTCCGAAAAGGCCATCGCTCCGTCCGCCACAACCTCCAATTCGTCATAGCCATCTTGCTGCGGCGAGCCGATCCTGTATTTGCCCTCCTTCAATTCCATATCGATCGTAGTCGATTCTCCGCCGCCGATCCAACGTTGCACGAGAATATGCTTCGTTTTTGCCGGGTTGCCGACACAATAGGTGTTGCGGTCCATGGCACGAACGGCAGGGTGAGGGCTGAAGGTGAGCTCGACATTCCGATCGAATCCCGCTCCGTAATCAATGTTGCACGATGAGCAGTGTACGGTTTCCTTCACTTCCCTCAGGGTGGGGGCAGCATACTTGGCCCCGCGACAGACGGGGCACAGCAGATCCCAACTCATATCGAAGAGACCTTGCAGGGTGCCGTTCAGCATGAAGCGCAGCACATCGAGCTTGTCGACACCGATCCGGTGTGCGAGTTCGTACGGCCGTATCCTGGCTAGCTGATGATCCGCCGCATCCAGCAGGTAGCGTGCAATTTGCCCGCATAACGCCTTGTCGGGAGAACAAGGCAAGAGCCGCTCAGTCATCGCAAGCAGCGCTTCGCTGTCGTACGAAGGCAAGCTTGCGCGAGCGGGAAACGCGGGCGATTCTCCATGAACATCGATTTTTTCGATTCCTTTTAGGCCAAGCAAGTTTTTCTTCAGCCAATTCTTGAAAAAAAGCATGATCAGAGGATGAATCCACCACCGGGTATCGGTCACCTTGATCCGGACTTTGGCCGTGAAGGCGGCTGCGCCATGCTCTTCAAAATCGAAAGTCATCGCTACGGTGCCCAACAAACCCTGAATCGTGGTTTTCGTAACGGCCAGCCATTTGCAATAAATCCATTCGAACTGGTCGATGTAACGGGTGGCAACGCCGAGAAGAACCGTATTCGCAATCAAGGTAGAACCTCCGCGGGGATTGGGAACGTCCTCGTAACGGCTTGGCGGCAATCCGTCGGACTTATTCCGGTGATCGGTATCCGTCATCGCGAACCACCACTTTTCCAGCGGCGCCTCTATTCTCGCTTCCCCGAAGAGAGTATCCCGTCCTTTGCGCAGTTTCACTACAATTGCCCCTTTGTCAGTGGATTACGTTGGACCGTACGCTAAGCAAGCACGCTTGATTGGGTGAACTTGACTTCGATAGAACTTTACATACTATCCTAAGTATAGGTTGCTTGTTGGGTCAGAACAAGACCAAATCTCGGTCATTGACATCTTGCATGCTCGATTACTGGGCCGGCCAATCACGCAAAAGGGGCAGACAATTATCTCGTTTGCCCCGTATATTTTCAACCTTTCACCGCACCGATGATCAACCCTTTGACAAAATATTTTTGGAAAAACGGATACGCGATAAGCAACGGAACGACGCCGATGACGGCAATCGCCATGCGCACGGTCTCGCTGGGCATCTTCGCGACGCTTTGGCCCACCCTTGCACCGATCTGATTGGACGAGAGGAACTGAATGTCGGTCAAAATCCGGTTCAGCATGTTTTGCAGGCTGAACAGCTTGCTGTCGGTCACGTACACCATGCCGTTGAACCAGTCGTTCCAGTAGAGCACGACTTGAAATAGACCCACTGTCGCAAGAATGGGCAACGACAACGGGAGCACGATGGACCAGAACGTCCGCAATTGGCCTGCTCCGTCGATCGTGGCCGACTCCAACACCGGCGCCGGGATTGACGTGAGGAAGTACGACCGCATGAGCAGGATGTTGAACCCGTTCATCAGCAAGCCGGGTACGATCAGGGCGAGCAGCGTATTTTTCATGCCGAACAACTGCGTATAGACGAGGTATGTGGGCACCAGCCCGCCGTTAAACAGCAGCGTGAAGAAGACGAGAAACGAAAAGATGTTGCGGGCGCGGAACTGGCGGACCGACAGCGGATAGGCGAGCAGGGCGCATATAAGAACGCCTCCTATCGTTCCGATGACCGTGATGAACAGGGTAATGCCGTATGCCCGTGCAATGTCGCTGGATTTGTTCCACAAATAGTCGTAGGCGGCGAAGCTCCATTGCTCCGGAATGAATGAGTAGCCGTTGCGGATGATCGTCTGTTCGTCCGTGAAGGAGGAGACGGTCAGCAGCGCTAGCGGGAACAGGCACGCCAGAGCCCCCAAAATCATGGCCGCATGTGCAAACCATTGCCACAAACGGTTTTCTTTTGTCAGCATGTCAGGTCCTCCTAAAATAAGGCAGTCAGCCTAGAACAACGCATTGTCCTTGCTGTATATGCGCACCGTGAAGTTGGCCAGCAGCACGAGAACGAACCCGACGACCGCCTGGTACATGCCTGCCGCCGAAGACATGCCGATGTCTCCCAACAGAATCAGGCCGCGATACACGTAAGTGTCGATGACGTTCGTCGTGTCGTACAGGGCGCCTGAATCCATCGGGATTTGGTAGAATAGGCCGAAGTCGGAATAGAAAATGCGGCCGATGGCGAGCAGTGTCATCGTGATGATGACCGGGTTGATCAAAGGAAGCGTAATCTTGCGAATTTGCTGCCACTTCGTCGCTCCGTCGATTCGCGCCGCCTCGTAATATTCCGTGTCGATGCCGATGATCGCCGCCAGGTACACAACACAGAAGAAACCGGCGCTTTTCCATACGTTGACGATGGTCAGGATGTAAGGCCAATATTTCCCTTCGTTGTACCAGGCGATTTCATCGATTCCCAGCAGCGGCAAAATCGTCCGATTGACGAACCCGTTTTCCATATTCAACATGGCGAAGACGAGATACGCGATAATGATGGTGGAAATGAGATACGGAACCAGAATGACGCTTTGGTAGAAACGCATCATGAACTTTTGGCGAACTTCGTTCAGCAACAGCGCGATGCCCACCGCTACGATCAGGTTGATGACGATAAACCCGGCGTTATATAGAATCGTATTGCGCGTAATGATGTAGGCGTCCGACGTGCGGAACAGAAATTCGAAGTTCTGGAACCCGACCCAGTCGCTGCGCCACAAGCCTTGGGAGAAGTTGACGTTCTTGAACGCAATGAACATGCCGAGCATCGGAATGTAATTGTTGATGAGCAAATACAATAATCCCGGTGCCATCATGAGATAATAAATGCCGAATTTTTTGGCGTGAGCCATGGGAACATCCCTTCCCTACGATGTGCATGATGAAAAAAAGGGCCGCGACTCCCGCGTATTGCAGGACGGGAGATCGCGGCCAGACATAGGTGTCGCCTGAACGGCCGGAGCGCAAGTTATCTCAGTGCGACCGTTTGCTTGAGACGGATGGCTTCGTAGGCGGCCTCTACGACTTCCGTGGCGCGCAGTCCGTCGAGGCCGGAGACGAGCGGCTGTCTGCCTTCACGCACGCTTGCGACGAAGTCCGCGATCAGCCCGGCGTCCATGTTGTCTCCCCAATTCTCCCATTTCGTCCCGAGTGTATCGCTATAGACGTTCACTTTCTGGTTGAAGGCGTCGACGTGCAGAATGCCATCCGAGCCGAGGATCTCCATCGTCACATCGCCCCACGTCGGGTACGACTTCGAGGAGCGCGACCAGCTGCAATCGATCGTGGCGAACACGCCGTTGTCGAATTCGATCGTCACAATGCCGCAATCGTCAATCGGGTCGTCCCCGAACCGGGTATTGCTCTCCGCGTAGACGGTTGCCACTTCGGCTCCCATCATCCATCTCATCACATCGACGAGGTGGACGGTATGGTCCGTGACGGCACCGCCGCCGGCCAGCACGCGGTCGACGAACCAGTCGCCTGGAATCGTGCCGTGGTTCGTGCTTTTGATTGCATAAATCTGCCCGAGCTGCCCGGATTCGACGACTTGCTTGGCCGTTGCCACAGAAGTGCAGAACCGGACCGGAAACGCGGTGGACAGCAACACGCCGTTCTCTTGGCAGACGTCGATCATTTCTTGCGCATCTTTCGCGTTCGTGGCGAGCGGCTTCTCGCACAGCACGTGTTTGCCGGCGCGCGCCGCCGCCAGCACATGCTCGCGATGCTTGGCGTTCTCCGAGGTGACGATGACCGCGTCGATATCCTGCTTCAGCAGCTCGCGGTAGTCTCCGACGAATGGAACACCCAACAGCTCTCCGTCGTAAGGAATGCCGAACTGCTCCGCCCAATGGCGTACTCTCGCTTCATCGTCGTCTGCGATGCCCGTTATTTCGGCGTCCGGCAACGATTTCAACGACATCAAGTAACTGAGCCCATGCGGGTGGGCGAGGCTGATAAGGCCGATTTTCATGGTTAGGAGCCCTCCTTAGGCAAGTTCGACCGGTTGGCCGGTTTCCATCGAGCGCAGTGCCGCGACGGAAATCTCCACCGCTTTATAAGCGTCTTCCGCCGATACGAGCGGAGCCGTGTCCGTCTCAAGGCAGGTGAGGAAGTGCTGAAGCTCGCGGGCGTACGGACTTTGGGCCAGCGGGCTTTCCGGGACGTAGACGCCTCCGGCTTGCGACTGGGGATTCCGCAGCGTCAATGACACCGATTTGTCCTTGCCGCTGTCGAAATCGATGAGGCCGCCCGAGCCGGCAATTTCGAACCGGGTCGCGAAGCTTTCGTGGGCCCAACTTCCTTCCACATGGGCAATGACGCCGCTGTGGAATCGCAGCGTGACGAGCGCGTAATCGTGGGTTTTCACTTTACTGCGGCCGATCAGGCTTTTGGCGTATACACGCTCCACTTCTCCGAAGCACCAGCGAAGGTAGTCGATATCGTGAATCGCCATATCCAGCACCGGGCCGCCGCTCAGGCTGTAATCGGCGTACCATAGGCCGCTGACATCCGGCAGCTTCGAAACCCGAGACATGCGCGCGACGCCCGGCGTTCCGATGGAGCCCTTATCGACGAGTTCCTTCGCTTTGGCATATTCCGGGAAGAAGCGCACAACATGGGCGACGAACAGCTTCACTTGCTTGGCAGCGCAATATTCGATCATGGCGCGGGCTTCTTCCGTTGTACGGGCGAGCGGCTTCTCGCAGATGACGTGTTTGCCGAGGTCGGCCGCTTTGCACACATATTCCTTGTGCAGAGGAGTAGCTACGCATACATCGATGACATCGACGCGTTCGAGCCGAGCCATCGCTTCCTCCAGTGTGGCGAAAGCCTGCGCGCCGGACACTTGCGCCAATTTCTCGGCTTGCTCGATGGCGGGATCGACGATACCGACCAGTTTGGCATTCGGGACGCTGAGATAGGAATAGGTGTGCGTCATTCCCATCATACCGGCGCCGATCAATAAAATATGGTGCATCGTTCGTTCCTCCTTAACGTTTCGCGGCGGCCCAACTGTCGAGCTGCTTCTGTTTTTCGGCGATAATTTGGTCCAGACCGGCGGCTTTCAGCTTTTCGAGAAATTTCGGCAGCGTCTGCTCCGGGTCGAGCGCGCCGGTTTCCAAGCCCAGCTTGTACTGGTTGACGACGTTCGTCACGGCGGCGGACTCCGTTTTTACCGCGTCGATGCTGAAGGTGAAGCCGAGCGCCTTGGACTTGACTGCGCTTTTGTTGAATTCGTCGAGCTGCTTCCACACGTCCGGGTCGTTGCCTTCGAACACATGCGAGATGAACTGGTTGCCGAAGAAAATCGGCACGTTCGCATAGCCGACCGTTTCTACTGTCGTTCCTTCCGGATACCCGATCACGTCGCCTTTTTTCACATAATGCTTGCCTTCGATGCCGTAGTCGAGCAGATTGAGCAGCTCGCTGTCGGTATAGAGCAGGTTCAGGAATTGCACCGCTTTTTCCGGGTTCTGGGAGTTTTGCGGGACAGCCAGCATCAACCCCGTAATGTTGATCGTCTGCGACACCGGCTCGCCGAGCTGGATCGCGATCAACTCTTGGCCGGTGGAGGCGGACTCCTGGGCTTCAATGCCCGGCTTGATCCGGCACAGGTAAGCGAAACCTTTGCCCGCGCCTACGACGGATTGGGCCGGATCCTTGGTGGTGGCGGCGTCCTTGGAAATAAATCCTTTCGTGTACCATTCGCGAACCAGCTTCAGCCGTTCTTTGTAGGCGGGAGTCTCGTACAGATTGACGATCTTCATTCCGTTGTCGGACATCGGCAGCACGCCGTTGCGATCTTCCAGCGCGTCGTAGACGCTCGCGTCCATCAGGTCGACGAACGTTAGGCCGGTTAGCGGTACGAGCGGCGTCACGCCCGGCTCGTTGTCCTTGATCGTCTGGAAGACGGCGGTCAGATCTTCGATGGTTTTGATTGCCTCCGTATCGATTTTGTACTTGTCCACCAGGTCTTTGCGCAGCAGGACGCCAGGTGCGGATGCAAAGTCGCGGATGCTGGGAACGGCATGGATCGAGCCGTTGATTCTGACTGCGTCGAGATACTCCTGACCGACGGCGCTCAGGATGCCTTGGCCATAGGCGTTCAGCAGCTCGTCCAGCTTGATGAACTGCCCTTTGGAGACGCGGGTGTTGTAATCGCCGCTGGTAGCGATCATGATGTCGACCTTCTCATTGCCGGACAACATCAGGTTCGTTTGCTGCGCCCACGCGCCGAAGCCGATCGGCAGCAATTTGACCGTAGCGTTGATTTTCGCCTTCGTAATGACGTTCATCTTGTTCTGCACTTCGGCGATGTCTTCCTGTTCCTGCCCCAGGTAAGTCATTACGACCTCGTAAGCGGGTTCGGCGCCGGAAACGGAAGAGCCGGGAGATGCGCCCGCATCCGAACCGGGTGGCGCATTGTTGTTCGATGCGCAGCCGGCCAGCAGACCGAGGATGAGCGGGAGCGCCATGACGGCCCGCCACCCTGATGTTTTTCTCATGGTGAACCTCCTTTTGTAAGTGACAATCGATGTCCTACGCTGTCATTCTAATTCACGGGCCAAGCCGCTCACTACCCGCCATCCGACTTTTCGTCAGCCTTCATCCGACTTACCGTCTGTGCAGTTGACGGAACTCTTGCGGGCTTTGACCGGTCACTTTTTTGAACATGCGGGAGAAATGGGAAAAGTTCGAATACCCGAGCGAGACGGCAATCGCATGAATCGAATCGTTCGTGCGCAGCAGCAGCTCGCTGGCGATGCCGACCCTCTCCCGCACCAGGTAGTCGGAGATCGAATATCCCGTTTCTTTCTTGAACAGCCGGGTCAAGTAGTCGGGATTGAGGTAGACGAAGCCCGCGATCTCGTCACGGGTCAAGTGTTCGTCGCGCAAATGTTGGGCGATGTAGCGTTTGACTTTGTCCACGACGGTCTGCGTCTGCTCTGCTTCGCGAATGAACGAGACGGCCCGCCGCACCGGCGTTTCAATCCACCGGGCGAGATGGGCCACCGATCGCGTCGCCTCTCGCGCTTGCTCCATGTTGTCCTCAAAAATGAGATGGGCTTGCAGTCCTTTCACTTGCAGAACGTGGTAGACCGTCTGCAGGAAATTGTGATAGAAGCCGCGCAGCCATTGGGCGTCGATGGCGACATTGTCCCGGGAAGCGTCGAGATAGCGGAGAAGATCAGCCAGCAACTCGTCCTCCGCCTTGCGGTTCAGCAGCTCGAGCCACCCGCTCATGTCGGGAAACGGTTCCTTCTCCGGCCGCGCGGGCAGTTCCGACTCGGGCATAACGACCCGGTTGACCTGCTTGATATTGTCGCGGTCCAGCTCCAGCAGCTCTTCCAGCCGATTCGGCAGCTCGGAGACGGCCCCCGCGTATCCCGGATAACAGCACATGTCGCAATAAAAATGGGCGTGGCAGTAGCGGATATAGGCTTGGAGCCGCGAAATCAGATTTCCCGCAGCCGCGCCTTCCCGGTCCGGTCCGGGCAGCAGCGCCAGCGCCGCCCCGATTTCCAGCCGAATCAGCAGCGCCGGCTCTCCGGCCGTCGCCAGCATTTCCTCGGCCACGTTGCACAGCGCGTATGTCAGCACTTTGCCGTCGCGCTGACCGAAGGGCTTGTGCCATGCCTGAACCTTGATCAGGACGGGGACGTGGACGGCCGTCTCGTCCAGCGGCAAATTGCGGGCAGCCGCATAGCTGCGAATCGCTTCGGGGGCAGCAGGCAAGTCGCGCTGGAGCAGATCCAGCCAGAACCGCTCCATTAGCACCGGCTGATGAGACGTCCACAGTTCCCTGTAATGCCGCATGCTCTCGACAGAGGCGGTTTTTTCGCGGTGACGGCTGATCCGATCCAGCGCGTTCGCGACGACCTGCCGCAGCTCCGTGAACTGGACCGGCTTCAGCATATATTCGATGCTGCCGAGCCGAACCGCCTGCTGCGCGTAATGAAAGTCGGCATGGCACGTCAGAAACGCCGCTTCGGTCGACGGATAATGGATTTTCACCCATTGGAGCAGCTCGAGTCCGGTCCCTTGCGGCATTTCGATGTCGCAGATCATCACGTCGATCGCATGGTGCCGGAACACTTCCTTCGCCTGGCGGTTGTTGTTCGCCACGTGAACCACGACGATGCCGAGCTCGCTCCAGGCAACCCCCGTTTCGATCGCCTGAGCGGTGTATATTTCGTCATCCACGATCAGCAACTGGTACATGGATAGAACTCCCTTCCGTATGATGCGGACGTGGCAGCACGATGCAGATGTCCGCGCCCCACTCGCTTCCGTTCGCCAGCGTCAGGCTGGCTTCGTCCCCGTACAACAGCCGCAGCCGCCGCTTCACGTTCCAGATGCCGAAATGCTCCCCGCCGTCGGCGCGCGGATCGGGCGGGGAATTCAGCTTGTCCAGCATGGCGTCCGGGAAGCCTTGGCCCGTGTCGCATAGGCGCAGTCGAATGCGTTCCGCCAGGGCCGGTTCCTGCTTGCGGTCGTCGCCCGGGTCCGGATTCTCGACTGCTTCGACGACAATCGAGATGTGGATCGGCTCGTCCATCGTGACCGCGTGCTTGATCGTATTTTCGACGAACGTTTGGATTAGCAGGGGAGGCACCTCGAAGCCCATGAGCACATCCGGCGCGATCAGTTCGTACGTCAATTGCTCGGGAAACCGCAATTCCTGAATGCGCAAATAGTTGTATGCATGCTCGATCTCTTCGCGGAGCGGCACGAACGATTGGCCCCCGCGGAACATGTGGCGGAAATACTGTACGAGCGAATGCGTCATTTCGCGGACAATGCCGTTGTTGCCGGCCTGCGACGAATTGTAAATGATGTTCAACGAGTTCAGGAAAAAATGAGGATTGATTTGCAGCTGCAATTGGCGCAGCTCGGCTCTCTGATTGTTAAGCTGTTCCTCGTATACGCTGATTTTCAATTCCTGCATGGTGGAGATCATCCGGTTGAATGTCTCGTGCATGACTTCAAATTCAAGGGAGGAGGGAAGGGGTTCAATTCTCGTTTCCCACATGCCTTCCCGGATTCGCTTCATGGCGACGAGAGTGCGCCGGATTGGCACCAGCAGCATTTTGCGGAAAATCCATACGAAAGCGGGCAGCAAAATAATCGAACCGATCAAAATGAGGGTGGCGACATGTTGCAAATAAGGAAGGTTTTCCAGAATGGCTTCGTCGGACACGATCGCGACCAGAGCGAAGCTGCCTTGCTGCGACGGAGCGCGGATAACCAGGAACTTCTGCGGCCCACCCGACAGGCGGTCCGCGCTCAGGTCGATACCATTTCTCCGCACGAACTCCGCATCCTTCATGGGCTGCCCGTCTTCGGCGGCCAGCAGCGCCCGTCCCTGTTTGCCCAACCGTATTTGCTCCAAAGGCATCATGAGCTTGTCTGCTTTGACCCAGGCGCCCACGATGACTTTGCCCGCCCGAATCGTACGATACAAATAATATTCGTTGTCGACGGTCAGACTGTTCCACTGAGTGTGCCGGTCGTCCAAACGGCCGCTCTCCTCGCGGAGCAGTTCGGCAAACCGATCGCGCATGAGTTGGTGCCGCTCATAAGTTTCGATCAGGCTTTGCGTCATCAGCAAGTCATCATTGATTTCCGAGTAAACGAAAAAAGTGTCGATCGCTTTATAGTTGAGAATATCGTTGGAAATTTGGTTGTACACGAAAATGCGCGCTTCGTTGTAACGGTTCTCATTCCGTTCGGCAGACTGGTCCAGCGTGAGCAGATCGGTGTCCGTGGCTGCCATCGCTCGCAGGTAGTCGGCTGCATCGCCCAAAGTGTTGTCGATTTGTCCCATGTAGAGCGTTGTCATGCTCCGGTTCGATTGCGTAACCTGATTGCGCACGACATCGATGGCGTAAAAGCCGTTGTACAGGAGCAGCCCGATCAGCGGCAAAGTGAGCAGCAGAATGCCTGCAATCATCTTGAATCGCAAAGTGTGAAACAAGGATAGGGTCGTCGTTTTCATCGGTGTTGAACCCCCTCTTGGTTGAGAAGCTGGTTGGCAGATTTTGAGAAAGCGGTTTCAATATGGTGTGTAAAATTATTTTTCTATTACCGGGATAAGGTGCTGCGAAAATTGGAAGGCGTGACGCCAATGACCTTGCGAAATGCGATCGAGAAATGCTGAGCGGTTTGGAAGCCGCAATATAACGCGATCTGGGACAGGCGCAAATCCGGCGCCTGTTTCATCATTTCGATCGCCCGTTCGATCCGCAGCTCCAGCAAATACCGGTAAGGAGCCACACCGTACATATCGCGGAATACAACGGTAAATCGGGAGGGGGACAGATGGACGAGTTCCGCCAGTTGCTTCACCGTGATGTTCTCGCTGAGATGGAGCGAGAGATAAGCCGCGACGCGATCCATCATGGTGGATGACGATTCTCTGTTATCCGATAAAGTCCCGGTCATGCGAAGCAGTTCCAGGAACAGTTCTGTCCCCAGGTGCTGTGCCTCTATTCGGCCAAGCACAGTGCCGTCCATCCATTTGCCGATCATGCGGATCATCTTGTTCTTGAACCATACCGGCTGAGGCGGGTGAAAGACGACCGGAAAGTCAATCCCCGGAAAATCATTCAATCGCGGCTGCATCAGATGGGAGAACGAGTCGAGGTTGACCATCCCTGCGCTCGTCGGGAAAGATTGGCTGCGAGCCGGGTTATAGAAGAAATCCAGATGGGAGAACGGCGTTCGGGTTTCCGTCAAGCCTTCGAGCAGGAGAAGATCGCCGGGCTGGATCAGGCAAAAGTCGCCGTCACGCAACTCATGCGCACGCCGATTGACTGTAAATCGGCAATGCCCGCTCTCAATATAGACGAGCAAATAATCGAGGATTTTCCGTTCCCCGTACGACCACGGCAATCGGGTGGCATAGTCGGCTTGACGAATATAAGGAACGATTATCGCGTCCTCGATCCCGCTCGGTTGTCGCATCGTGCATACCTCCCACAATTGAAACGTACGACATTATCTTATTGGATGATAGGGATCGCTAGCAAGTGGCATACCTTATCCGACCCCTGCGGCGGAAGATCAGGTCAGAAAATGTATAGGGATAAGTCGGAATTTGGGTAGAAGAAACAAGCATGAATTTTTACGATAGGTGTATCTCAAAAAAAGGGGGTTCGTGAACAAATGAAAAAAAGGGTTCAAGCAATTCTGGCCGTTATGCTTCTGTCAAGCGCGTTTCTGGCGGCCTGTTCCGGCAAGGAGTCCGGAAGCACAGGTCCGGAACCGTCCGACAACACGAATGATAAACCGTATGAAATTGTACTGGCGTATCCGGGAGTCGAGACACCGGATGTCGCCCTTGTTCAGGATGAAATGAATAAGCTGATCGAGGACAAGATCGGAGCGACGGTGAAGCTATTACCGATCAACTGGGGAGCATGGGGACAACAGATGAATCTGATGCTTTCTTCGAAGGAAAAATTGGACATTATATTTGTTTCCGGAGAGGAATATGCTGCCCGTGTTGCCAAAGGGCAATTGGTCGAACTGAATGACCTCCTTGCCAGAAGCGGCAAGGATATTGTGGATGCCATCGGATCGGATTATCTGAATGCGACAAAAATCAACGGTAAAATTTACGCGCTGCCAAGCATCCGGGATTTTGCGGCCGGCTCCGGCATCTTGATGAGGAAAGATTTGGTTGACAAATACAAAATCGATGTCGGCAGCATCAAGACGTTCGAAGACCTGAGCCAAGTTTTCAAGATTATTAAAGAAAACGAGCCTGGAGTATCGCCGCTTGTACCCCAAGCTGGAGGCGGCAGCACCTATACCTTTACGGATTTGATGAATGCCAGCGATTTTGATACGCTAGGCGATTCCATGGGCGTACTTCCCGACCTGGATAACCATTTAAAGGTAGTCAATCTGTTCGAAAACGCCAAATACCGGGAGCGTCTGAACCTGGTAAGAGAATGGTATTTGAACGGCTACATTCCGAAGGATGCGGCCACGACGAAAGATTTTGCCGCGACTTTGATAAGTGCGGGAAAAGCATTTGCCTATTTCGATCGGACGAAACCGAATGTCGTGGCCCAGGAATCGGCAAACGCCGGTCAACAGCTTATAGGTATACCATTCACGCCTCCGTCAACGCAAACGAGCATCATTACGGCCTTGATGCAAGGCATTGCACAAAATTCCAACAACCCGGAGAAAGCATTGCAATTCCTCAATTTGCTCTATTCGGACAGCAAGCTTCTGAATTTGCTCGATTACGGGATTGAAGGCAAGCATTATGTGATAAAAGGCGACGTGATCGGGTATCCGGAGGGAACGACGGCAGAGACGGTCGGCTATACAAACACGTCGCTTTTATTCGGCAACCAGTTCATCTCGTACGTGTTCGAAGGCAACGACCCGGACGTGTGGGAGCAGGTCGAGGAATTCAACAAAAGCGCGGTCAAGTCCAAGGCGCTCGGTTTTTCATTTGACGTAGAGCCGGTAAAGACGGAAGCGGCAGCAGTTACGAACGTCTTCAACCAGTATAAAGGCGGACTTGAAAACGGAGTGCTGGATCCGAATGTAACGCTTCCGGTATTTATTGATAAGTTGAAAGCCGCGGGGCTGGATGAGATCATCGCCGAGAAGCAGAAGCAGTTGGACGTATGGGCCGCAAGCAATCCATGAACAAGAAAATACAAAAAGGAATGGAATCTATTCCAAGGAGTGATGCGTAATGGCTGAAATGCGTTTGCTGGATCGGGAAGAGTTGAAAGCTGCCATAAAGCTATCGGATGAAGTATTTCTCGATGCCGAGCAAAAATCCATGGGAGAAGCGTTTCCTGCTGTATTCTCTGCGTGCTTGAATCAATCCTACGGCATCTTCGAAAACGATAAACTGATCTCTTTCATGGGCGTCGTGCCATCCGTCATTCAAGTGGGGGCGGCACGGTTGAGCGTATTGTCGATCGGAGCGGTTTGCACGCATCCGGAGGGGCGGGGGAAGGGATATGCCGGCAGGTTGTTCGCTCAGGCCAAAGAACATGCCGAACGCTCCGGCGCCGCACTGATGCTGGTATCCGGCGAACTTCCCCTTTATATGAAAGCAGGCTGTCTCCATTTCGGATCCGTGAAGTATTATGACTTGGGTGCCGGCGCGATACAGGTAGACGGTGAGGCGAAAGGCTTCGCGATTCGGGAACGGCAACCGACCGATTGGCTCAAAATCATGGAACTCGCTGCGGCCCGTGACGTTCACTATGAACAAAGCATCGGGGATCTTGCGACGCTCATCGACTCTGAAGGGTTTGCGAACTGCGTAAAACTTCGTCATCGAGCGTTGGTGGCGGAAAAACAGGACGGAACGCTAGGCGCGTTTGCGGTTCTGGCCGTACCGGACGAACGCGAATCCTTGATCCCCCCCATGCTGGTTGAATGGGCGGGAGAAGCAGATCTGACGGCATCTCTGTTTACGCATGCGTTTAAAAAGTACAATTTATCGCATCTTATGGTGCCTGTACCTTGGCAAGAAAAAGAGCTCGGCGAAGCGCTTGCGAGTTATCCCTTCACTTCATCGCACAACGCGGGAACTGTTCTGATCGTCAGCCCGGAGCGGTTGTTTCAACAACTTGCTCCTTACCGGCACTCCAGGGTCGGAAGCGAGACCAACATGGAATTCGAATGGCAACCGGACGGAGGCTGCTTGTTGACCGGACTTGAAGAGGGGGCAGTTGCTCTGAAGCCGGCGGAGCTTGTATCCTTATTTTTCGATCCCGAAGCAAAGGCGGTGCAGGAGAGCCCGGTCAAATATGCGCTTTCTCCGTTGTTCTTGGCCCCGCTCCCTTACGTGGCGGGATTGAACTTTGTATGAGCAGGCGGTTAAACCAGTCGAAATGTATAACAATCTAACTGAAATGTGCGATGAAATTTCTTCATTCTGCGTCGTATGATATAGACATTCCAAGGGAGGAGGCCGTGCAGTTGGATTTAGCGGGGAAAACTTGTGTAGTGACAGGCGCCGCAAGAGGGATCGGGCTGGCAGTGTCACGAAGGCTGGTCGAGGCGGGGGCGATGGTGGCGTTGACCGATTCGGATGCGGTCGCATTGAAGACAGCCGCCAAGGCACTTCCGCCCGATCGCCATATCGTCGTTCAACTGGATGTCGCGAGCGAGGCTTCCGTTATCTCGGCGGCAGAGGCAGTCGAAGCGCAGTGGGGAGCGATTTCGGTATGGATCAACAATGCAGGGCTGGCACGCCATTGCAACATCACCGAGATCGAAGAAGCGGATATTGATCGAATGTTGATGGTTAACGCGAAGGGCGTCATGCTCGGCAGCAAGCATGCGCTGCGACGCATGCAGGTCCATCGTTACGGACATATCGTTAATGTGATCTCTACCGCAGGCTTGACGGGAATCGCCGGCCAGTCGGTCTACTGCGCCAGTAAATTTGCCGTTCGCGGATTTACGGAGGCGCTTCATCAGGAAGCCGCAGCGCATGGCATTCGCGTAACCGCCGTATACCCGGGCGGCGTGGATACAGCCTTCTGGAAATCGGCCCGGGAAGACCAGGCGCCGACGGAACTGTTTCTCTCGCCGGAGCATGTAGCCGGCGGGATTCTATCCGCGCTGCGGACAGATGACTTCTGTGTTATGCGCGAACTCGTCATTCGATCCATTCGGGACGTGGATTGATCCGATGAGAGCCTATGAGTGGTCATCTCACCTGCTTCAATCGTCGTCCCTGAACGCAAGAGTCGTGTTTCGGCTTGTACTTCCGCAAATTTTTTCTTCCGCTCCGCAGTCCAATTCCGATCGGATCCCGCTCTTGCTGCTGCTTCATGGCGTTCATGGCGCGGAAACGGATTGGATCGATCAAGGCGATCTTATTCAGACGATGAACCGCCTCCATGACGAAGGAATCATGGGGCCGATCGCCATTCTTACGCCTTCGGACGGACTTCGCGGAATCGGAACCGGCTACTTGAATTGGTCGAATGCAGACCATGAGCATCGTTACGAAGATTATCTGCTGCAAGATCTGCTCAGGCATGTCGAGGAACGCTGGCCGGTCGGGGGCGTGCGCGATAAGCGCGGAATATGCGGACTGTCGATGGGAGGGTACGCTGCGATTCGGCTTGCGCTATCGTGCCCGGAGATGTGGGCCAGCGCGTCCAGCTTGAGCGGATTTTTCGAAATTGAAGAATTGGGCAGCCTCGTCGGGGAGGACACGTACGCCAGGATCGTTCCGCCGACGCCGAATGATCTTCATTCCTTATCGCCTCTCCGGATGCCGCCGATTGCCGGCGTACAGTACCCCGACCTCCTGTTCGATTGCGGTGCAGCCGACCCGTATATGGATCAAAACCGCAGACTTTCAAGAAGATTGTCCCAATATCGGATTTCTCACCGTTTCTTTGAGAAGGAAGGCACACATAACTGGGAATATTGGCGCGCGGGGCTCTCTGAACATTTGGCATTTCACTTCAATTGCAGTCAAGGAGGCAACAGATCATGAGCCATTTACATCGCATTCCCAAGCTCGCCGGACTATGCACGATTGCGGAAGCGGCCGTACAGGGGATTTCCGTCGACGGCAACGTAGACCGGTTGAAGCGAATTCACTACCTGAAGAAGCGTTTGTACGAAGCGATGACCAAGCATATGAACCGAACGCCCGAATGGGAAGTAAAGGGCGGGTTCAGTCTTCATATTTGGTTGGACAGCGAGCATGTCTCGTCTCTTCGGAAGCGCGTATCGGAGATGAGGGAGCCGCCGCTCCATCTCGATAAAATTCCGGATGAACGGCTGCAGAGGCTGACGGACGAAGCGCTGAGAGCCGATACGACGATCGAGCTGTTGACCGGGTTCCGCTTGCTTCGCTCCGCCATGTTGGAAGCGTATCGCGAATATCGCCGGTCCACCAATCCGCTGAACGATCATCCCACGTGCCGGCTGTTGAAGCTGATGGAGATCGAGGAGCAAGAGATGGTGGAGTGGCTTGGGCAAGCGCTCGACGCGTTGGTCGATACCGACGGGAAGCGGCGGGAGGCCGAGCTCTGGGAGGCGCACCTGAATGCGTATCTCTTATACGCGCAGGGCATCCTCGGCGATCTGCCAGGATTGTCCGGGACGTTGCCCGCATCCAGAAGCGACCAGCCGTTCGAGCTTCAACTCGTCCCGCAGCGCGACGAACGCTTCAAAGATCTGTTCAACAGCGTATTGACCGCTGACGAAATATACCTGGAGCGCGACCGCGATCCGAAGGAACGCGTATGGGCGCTGTTCTACAAGCGTCTTCGCGAAATCGACGTGCCGGAGATGCAGTGCTCCATCGTGGCCCAGACGGAAGGAAAGCCGTGGGAATATTACGCCGATATGGGGAGACAGATTTGGGACGAAGCGCGTCATTCCATGATGGGCGAGGTTGGATTTCTGATCAATGACGTGGATTTCACGCAGCTCCCGATTCGGATCAATTTCTCCTACGAGCTGAACACGATGCTGACGCCGGAGGAACGCCATGCGATCCTGTACGATATCGAGTTCGGTCTGATGCCCGGAGACACCGGCAAAAAATATGAATGGGAAACCGCGATCGCCAGCGGATACGACTTGGCTGTCTGTATTCAGGATTACGATTGGGCCGACGAAGTGCTGCATGCACAGATCGGCCGGAAATGGATATTGCCGCAGCTGGGCGGCAGTCGCGAGACGTTGGAGCTTGCCCGCAAGGCGCGGGAGAAGCTGGCGGATCTTCGTCCGGACTATGTCAGCGAGGAACCGGATTGGTGGCAGAGGTTCTACGAGACCGTGAAAGAGAAGCCGTTCGTCTCCGTTCCGTTATAACTCGCGCATGAGTCGGCCGACGCGCTTCGGATAATTTACGCTCCTGTGTCTCCGTCGATAGAGGTTCGAGTCTCGTAATGAGATCTGGTTGAAATATCGAATGTTCAGGAGAGCGCCTTTTGTGGCGTTCTCTTTCTTGTGCGGCTGGAGAAGAGAAGTCTCTCGTAATTCATTCATATACGGCGAGAGGCAAGCCGAGAATCTTATCCAATTCAAAAGCGGCCCGGCGGGGTATGAAATTGTATAGAGTAATTTAGGCGATGGGGGAGAGGGATGGCAGCGATAAATGGAACACACAGTCTGCACATCAGAAAAGGAGCGATAACGGATGAGAAACTGGACAATGATTGTCGGACTCATGGCCGCTAGCATGCTGGGATTCGTTCCGATGCATCAGGAGGCAGCGGCTTCCGGGCTCGTGTCGGGAGTGCTGCAGGATATCGATGTTGAAGCGAATGTGCTCCTGGGCGGCCATGCGGCGAAGTATCCTGCTGAGCCGCAACAGGAGCAGCAGATCCTGGAAGCGGAAGCGGCAATCGGGATACAAGCGTTCAGTGAAAAGAAAGCACTGGATGCCGCCGTATGTGCAGACGTATGCCTGCTCGGCGCGGGTGCGTCGTCGACATGCGGCGAACGTTCGAAGGATGTTGCTCCCGTGCAAGGCCAGGACTCGGTTGCCCCGGTTGCGGACATCTCCGTTCGGAGCGACACGCCTCTCTTGGCTGAGCATGCACAAGATGCAAATGTCGGCTTGGATTTGACAGGAGATGAGGGAGCAGCGCGAATCGGCCTGGCGATCGACGGCAGCGGGAACGCCGGGGAAGGAGGCGAGCCGGCAACGAGCGGGAACGCCGGGAATGGCAACGACAATGGTGCAAGCTCGACCGGGCAGGGTGATGTTGATCTCAGCGAAGGAGATGGCGGAGCCGGCATCGGCGCGAGCGGTACGATCCAAGCAGAGAATGGCACGGCAAACAACGATGGTGACGGCGGAAATGGCAGTCGCAACGAGGGACTTGGAATCGGGGGTGAAAACCCGGCCGGGAGCGGTTCGCAACCATTGGTCGTCGGCATATCCGTGAATACGTCCGACACAGGCGAATCGGCATTGGCGGATGGAACGGATACGTTGCCCAAGACAGGCGGATGGTTGGATGCGAGGGTCGGTTACGGGGCCGCGCTGCTTCTGATCGCTCTTGGCTTATGCTTGCGCATATTCGGAGTCAAATCCCATGATGCGCGCAGTTAGTTACGGATTCGTGGCCGCAGGCATCGTACTCGTGCTTCTGATCGGGTACGGCCAACATCAAAATGACAGAAAGACGGACCGGCTGATGGATCAACTGCAGGCCCTTCCATTTGAGGAGTCGAATTCGCAGGAGGAATTGTCCGGAGCCGAGGCGAATCGAATCGACACTGCCATTGCAGATCCGGCGGAAGCCGACGTACAAGAGCGCGAGATGGCCATCGCCGTCATCGAGATTCCCGCCATTGAACTGAAAGCACCGGTCGTGGAAGGTGCAGGCCAGAAACAATTAAAGTCGGCTGTCGGCCGACTTACGGATAGCGGCATGCTGGGCATAACAGGAGATAACGTAGCATTGGCGGGCCATCGTACAGGGATGTACGGAGGTTTCTTCAACCGGCTGGACGAATTGGAACCGGGCGACGACGTATTCGTTACTTCTGCCGAGGGGCTGCGTATCGCCTATCGCGTAACAGGCAAGCAAGTCGTGAAGCCGACCGATGTTGAAGTGCTGAATCCCGTACCGAACAGTACGCTGCTGACGCTGATCACGTGCCACCCCTTGCATTCCAACAAATATAGACTGATCGTATCCGCGGAAAGAGTAGAAGCCGACCCTACAAGAACAACGTAAAGGAGCTGCCGCGCACGATTGAAGTGAAGTTCATCGAGATTCATTTGCGTGGAGAGGAAGGCTCGTGCGCCATGTATGAAGGATAAGGTATACGTTGTAACCAAATCTTAATCTCCCGTTTATCTTATCTTCATGTTGAACGGTAAGATAATGACACGCCCCCCGCTTTTGAAATATATACCTTGAGGCTTGCGGCTCGTTGCCGTGGGTCTCCTTTTTGTGCGCCACGCATGGCGATTAACTAGTAGAACGATCCTGAAGTAACGTTATTTAAACTCTGTAACCGGGTTTGGTCAGGTTAGGGACCACGTTCGCAGTTGCTGGGATGCTGTAACCGGGTTTGGTCGGGCTTAGAGACAACGTGCGCAGTGACTGAGTTGCTGTAACTGGGTTTTGTCGGGTTAGGGACCACGTTCGCAGTTGCTGGGATGCTGTAACCGGGTTTGGTCGGGTTAGGGACCACGTTCGCAGTTGCTGAGGTGCTGCCACCGGGTTTTGTTGGGCTAGGTCCAGACTACACCACAAACTTTTTTGGGAACATAGTTACATTATTTCTGGATCGTTATACTAGTATACTGATCCATAAATATCCCGGATTTGAACCTACGGACTGCACCTAAAGGGTGACATGAAGGAAAGCGGATTGCGGGAAAACTGCATGATCCGTTTGATCGAGCGGAAGGAGGAAGGCGAAAGCCGACCTCCTCCGACTCTACAACTCATGGAGTCGACGCCAAGAGGGAAGGGCCGAACCTTAGGAGGTGGTAGTCAATGAGCGTTACCGGGGCAGAAGAGAAGTACAGCCAACTTCCGGAAGCAATCCATTTTGGATGGGAAATATCGTCAAAGAACTGGGATTCCTCTTCTTTTCAGACTATTATCGACAAGTTAGTGCGTGAACTAAAGAACCGCCGTATACTGAACGGTACGTACGGTGGTGTGGGAGGTCGGCTACTCAATTAATGAGTAGCCTCCTACCCGATTTGCGAGTATTTGTTCTGCTGAATCAGAGGGCTAAGGTGTCAAGGATTTCGACAGGGTTGAAGATTATTTGCGAAAAGCAGCCGAATCGCTCATGGGAGGGGCGATTTTTTTGTAGATGAGGACGCCTATTGCCGCAAAGCAATATCGCGCCCCCATCTGTCTAACAACAGTGGGCTTCCCAAATGAAAGATGAGAACAAGTCTATTTCGTCAGTTCAGCCCTGCCTTCGTCAATCCGTACGCTGCATCGGCAGAGCCGGGCACCGCCTTGAAAGCAATGCTGACACGGTTCCAGGCGTTGATGATCATGATCGAGAAAGTCAGGTCCGAGATTTCCTTCTCGGAGAACTGCTCGCGAACGCGGTTGTACACTTCGTCGGAGACGCCGTGTTCGGGCAGGCGCGTCAGATTCTCGGTCCATTCCAGCGCGGCTCGTTCGCGGGGAGTGAACAAAGCCGATTCGCGCCAGATAGGGAGATGGTAGATTCTAAGCTCGCGCTCGCCGTGGATTTTGGCTTCTTTGACATGCATATCCAGGCAGAATCCGCACCCGTTCAGTTGCGAAGCCCGGATGTGGACAAGATCAAGGATCGTTGTTTCAATGGCGCACTCGTGCTGGACGTTGTTGAATTCCAACAACTTCTTGAAAAACTCCGGCGACTGCTGCATATAGTTCAGACGTTGGGACATGGCAGATTCCTCTCTTCTCTTCTATAAGATAGCGCGAACCCGTGCGTTTCAACGCTTCGTACATATAACGAGCCAGGGGTTCGTTCTGTGACAGTATCCGCCTAGGCAGGAACGATGTCGTTGATGTCACAAAATGCACCCTTCAATCGGTTGATTCAATAGGGTAAACTATATACAAATAACAAGGACGGTCGTGAATCACATGCAGGAGCTATACACACAGTACAGATGGCTGTTGTTCAAGCTCGCGTATCAATTGACCGGTTCGGTATCCGATGCCGAGGACGTCGTGCAGGACGTGTTCCTCAAAGCTTACAGCGTGCCGCCGGAGCGGCTGGTCGATCCGAAAGCTTATCTGTGCAAGATGGTCGCCAATCGCTGCAAGGATTTGCACAAGGCGGCGCGCAAGCAGCGGGAGCAATATTTCGGCGATTGGCTTCCGGAGCCTTATGTTCGACCTGAGGGCGATTCGATGGACGAGGTCGTTCGCGACGATCTGTTGTCTTACGCCATGCTCGTCCTGCTGGAGCGGCTGACGCCTGCGGAACGGACCGTATTCGTCCTGCGCGAGGCGCTTGCTTTCGACTATCGCGAGATTGCCGAGCTAATGGAGAAGAGTGAAGTCAATTGCCGCAAAATATTCAGCCGCGCGAGCGCGAAGATGGGACTGGATCCGGACGAGCCCATTCACGCTGCCGAGCCAACCAGCAGGTCGTGGGTGGACGGCTTCATGTCCGCGCTCAAGCAGGGCAATATGGACCGGATCCTGTCGCTGCTGGATCAAGAGGTTGTCATGGTCTCCGACGGAGGAGGCAAAGTGCATGCAGCCATTAACCCGATTGTGACGCCGCAGCGCGTCGCGCGGTTCCTCCTCGGTCCGATCCGCCAGTTCTTGCTTGCGGAAGACGCTTTGGTCGAAGTGGGGCGGAATAACGGGCAATACGGCATTGTTCTTCGGTCAGACGAAGGTGTGCATACGGTCGGTATGGTTCATGTCGAACAGGGACGGATACGCAATATGTACGTGATTCGCAACCCCGACAAGCTGAAGCATATAGACGTGTAAACAATCTCTATTAGGAAGGAAGTAAATCCGATGAACCTGGAAACGGTCATGCAGGAGCTTGAAGCGCTTGGCAAGGAACGGTTGAAGAAAATGTATATGTCCAACGGCGCGAATGAACCGCTGTTCGGCGTGGCGACGGGCGAGATGAAGCCGATATTCAGAAAAACGAAAATCAATCAAGAGTTGGCTGAGCAGCTCTATGCAACCGGGAACTACGACGCCATGTACTTCGCCGGCATCATTGCAGACCCCAAGGCGATGACGGAAGCGGACTTCGAGCGTTGGATCGATGCGGCGTACTTCTACATGCTGTCCGATTTCGTGGTATCCGTCACCTTGTCCGAGACGAATATTGCGCAGGAAGTGTCCGACAAGTGGATTGGGAGCGGCGAAGATTTGAAAATGTCGGCGGGCTGGAACTGCTACTGCTGGCTGCTCGGGAGTCGTCCGGACGGAGAGTTTTCCGAAGCGAAACTGGCCGGCATGCTGGAAACGGCGAAAAACACGATTCACGCCGCGCCCGAACGGACAAAATATGCGATGAGCAATTTCATCTACACGGTTGGCGTGTCCTTCAAGCCGCTTCACGAGCAGGCGGTCGAGACTGCGCAAGCGGTCGGGTTGGTCGAAGTGAAGCAGGGCAAGAAGCTGCTGAATCCTGCCGAGAATATTCAGAAGGCCGTCGTGAAAGGGCAGATCGGCTTCAAACGCAAGCATGTGCGGTGTTAAGTTTACAAGGAGAAGGAATCGCGAATCCATCCGATCATCTGCTGACGGAATAGTTCATGCGGGGAGCGGCCCTTCCGCTGACGTCGGCGCGTGAACACGACGACCGTCTCATAAGCGGGAACGACGAACACGAACTGGCCGGCGAATCCCCGGGCATAATAATAACGCGTATCCTCCTTCGATCCGCCCCCGGTCGGATCTGTCGGCGCGGAATCGACCCACCAATGCCAGCCGTATTCGCCGCGCTCGGGCGGCGGTACGGCAACGGCCGGCTGGACGGAAGCCTCCGCCAGCGCTTGCGGCACGATGGCTTCCCCATTCCACACGCCCTGGTGCAAATACAACAGCCCGAATTTCAACAAGTCCTGCGCACCAAGTTCAAGCCCGTATCCCCCGGTGTGTATCCCTTGCGGATCGGTCCTCCACGCATATCGTTCAATGCCCAGCGGGCCGAACAGCGCATGCTCGGCATAAGCGGCGATCGACTCGCCAAGCCCTTGTGCCAGAATCGCCGCGAGCAGTTGAGAGACGCCGGAGCTGTAGGCGAATCGCTCCCCGGGCTCATGCGCCATCGGCTGCTCCCATACGTATCGAACCCAATCGGAGGTTCGGGTCATTGTCGGAAACGAGTTCAGGCCCCCGAATTCCTGCCACTGATAACCGGCGGTCATCGTCAGCAGATGACGCAGCGTAATCCGGCGTTTGCGTTCGTCCGTCTCTTGCCGCAAGGCCGGGAAAAAATCGATCGCCCGCGCCTCCGCCGAAGGAAGCAATCCCTTGCTCATGGCGATGCAGATGAGCGCCGACAGCACGCTCTTCGTGCAGGAATTGATCGGCATCGGCTGAAACGAGGCCAGGTCTGTCGCATCATATTGACAAATCAGCTCGCCTCGTTGATGGATCAAGCAACTGGTCACTTCGAAAGCTTCGAGCTGCGGTGTTAAGTCAGGGAACTTCATAGGCAGTCCTTTCTTAATACGCGGATGATTTGGCCTTCCTATTGCAGGAGCCATTGCTCGGCTTCTTCTCTCCGGTCGTAAATCCGGAAATGAGGGCCGTTATTCGTTTCTGAGGCCATTTCTTTGAATCTGCCTTGCTGCATGATCTCCCGGGGGATGATCGCGGCGACCTTCATGCCATAGTTCGTAAACTTCTGGATGATATCTCCGGCTGTTTTCGTTTTCAGCTTGAAGAAGTCTTCCGATAAGGCCGTACCGTGGATCATGATCGCCTGAGTCTCCTGTTCCCAGCCCAGGGCGATCAGATCAAGCGCGTCGCTCTCCGTTCTTATAGGTTCAGCCGCACTGATCAGTTCAATGTACTTGCGGCTTCCAATTTCTTGGATTTGATAGTTCATCTTTGTTTCCTCCTCCATCCCTTCCCGCTCCAGCAGCACCCGACGGGTCTCGCGGGCCCAATGGAGCTCTTGTTCATAGGTTGAAATCATGTTTTCCGAAATCCTCTCCCACAGGAAGCGTTCCCTGGGACTTCTGTTCGGCGAATGAAGCGCGCGCCGCTTGTTCTCCTGCAGCATGATCCATTGCATCTTGACTTCGTCTTCGTATCGGGAGAGCAAATCGCTGATTTCTTGGCTGCTTAACTGATCGGACCATGCCAACTGCACCAAAAACGTTTTTTTGATCTCTGGCGGTTCAGGCGGCGACAGCAGCCATTGCCGGAGTTCTGCGAGCCCGTCTTCCGCGATCGTATATACTTTTTTGGATGGAGAACCGTCCTGATGGACCACTTGGCTGGAGACGAGCTCTTCCTCTTCCATTTGAAGCAGCGCTTTATAAATTTGATTGTTATTGCCGGACCAATGCATGAAGGAAGAATCCTCGAACATCTTCTTGAGCTCGTATCCGGTCGAAGGTTTCCAACTCAGAATGCCGAGTATGGCGCATTTGATGGACATGGGCTGCATCTCCTGTATATCGTCGATAACATAGGTTAACTGTAACATATGTTATCGTAGTTGTAAATTGTGAAACATGAGAAAACCTCCAAAGCCATGACGCATGGTTTTGGAGGCTCGAGTATGACGTATGGATTTGGAGTAGGTGGATGTCGCATTCACGAGAATTCGCTCAGAACATATTCGGATACAGCTTGACCATGGCATCCGACAAAGTGTCCGCCATTTGCCTCGCTTGCTTTTCGATTTTGTCGTAGGCTTCGATATCCTTCTGGTAGTCTTTGTTGATCATCGAGACCGCTTCCTGCTTGGTCAGATCCAGATGCTCGTAGAACATCTGCCTGACCATATTCTCCGGCAGGTAGGGATTGAGGCGGCTCAAGAACAAGGCAATCCGGTCCGCATTGGCATACCATCTGCGCTCTGCATCTGCAGCACCCTGCGTGTCGCCGGCAAGCGACTTCTTCACCAGATCGGCGGCAATCAACAGATGCTCCTTGATCAAGTTCCCATAGGCGACAGCCGCGGCATCGCCATAGAGCCTGCGCACCATATTGCCCATGTCGGTCGCGTTCTTGAGCAGCCGCGCGATGACGAAGTCCACGTCCGGCAAGTTGAACGTCAGGCTGATGATGGCCATCCTCGTCCATGCCACATGCTCTTCCCACAGGCTTCGCATATCGTTGCGGTAATCCACTTCCGCCTGGCTGATGTTATGAGTCGGCTGTCTTGGCGGGTACGTGCCCCAATAGACTGGAACGGTCATGGCTTGCACGGTCTGATAAGGATAATATGGATACGGTAATGCATTCATGTACGGATACGGTTTCAAGCTTGCATCCTCCCATTGCTCGGCGAATATCTTGATTCGTTACAGGATATTCGCCCGGATCGGAATCGTGATTCGCCAAGGTGTGCAGTCTGCTTCGACCGTTCGCAAATGTGCTATGATGGATGCAACTGTGTGAAAAATCACGAGCAGTTAAGGAGGCGGGAAGGATGAGCGATGGGCGAGTGCGCTGCGGCTGGGTGAACGACAGTTCGCTGTATATCCGCTACCATGACGAGGAATGGGGCGTTCCGGTGCACGACGACCGAACGCTGTTCGAATTTCTGACGCTGGAGAGCGCGCAGGCGGGACTAAGCTGGTACACGATTCTGCGCAAGCGGGAGGCTTACCGGGAGGCGTTCGCCGGGTTCGATCCCGAGATTGTGGCTCGCTACGACGACCGGAAGCTGCAGGAGTTGATGCAGAACGAAGGCATCGTCCGCAACCGGCTCAAGCTGGCGGCGGCGATTCGCAACGCGGCGGCGTTTCTGAAGGTGCAGGAAGAGTTCGGCAGCTTCGATGCGTACATCTGGCAATTCGTCGACGGGAAGCCAATCCGCAACGAGTGGAAGGAATTGAAGGAAGTGCCCGCAACGACGCCGACATCGGACAAGCTCAGCAAGGATTTGAAGAAGCGCGGCTTCGGGTTCGTCGGATCCACGATCGTCTACGCGCACATGCAGGCGACCGGGATGGTGCAGGACCACTTGACCTGCTGCTTTCGTCATGCGGAGATCGAGTCGCTGAGATAGCGTTGCCGGGTAACTCCAGCGGGAACGGACCTCAGGCGCGGAGTTGCCCAACCAAACCGGATAAATCCGGCTCGTACGGACTTCACCACACCCGCCCCATACTGAAACCTCTCTTGTGCTCACGGCACGGGGGAGGTTTTTTAGTTATCCACAACTTCCAAGCCGAACGCCTATTCGGCAACGTGCACGGTCGATTGGGCAGATAGGCGATATCGTCACCTAATCATCGGCATGCGGCGGTCGGTGGGGGTGAATAGTCGCAGTGGTCGTCGTTTTGGAGGTAGCGGCGGTCGGTCGGGGTGAATAGTCGCAGTGGTCGTCGTTTTGGAGGCAGCGGCGGTCGGCCGAGGTGAATAATCGTTGTCGTCACCTAATCATCGGCATGCGGCGATCGGTCGTGCAAATAGTCGCGCTGCCGTCGGCCATTTGGGTAGCCGGAATCGTGCGATCCGGTGCGATTCGTGCGAACGCCAACCTTCGGAAAAGTTCGCCTATGTGCGTTTATTTGCGATATACGCTGCCCGGCCGGCGATGGTATGTTGGGTCCAGGCAGCGCTGACGCACTAGACGGAAGGGGAGGAACCTAAACTTGACGAGGCTGGCACACCTATACAAGAACGGCGCGCTGTTGATTATGACGCTGCCAGGCTTGCTGCTGCTGGTCGCTTTTCATTACTTGCCGATCGGCGGAATCTTGATCGCTTTCAAAAACTACAGTTACTCGGGCGGCAGCTTCTTTCGCAATTTCGCGGTCAGCCCCTGGATCGGACTTGATAATTTCGCGTTTTTCCTGAAGACGCCGGATGCCTACATCATTACGCGCAACACGATCCTGTACAATTTGGCGTTCATTGTTCTGGGCACGCTGATCTCCGTCCTGCTGGCGGTGGCGTTCAACGAGCTTCGAAATCGCAGGCTGGCGAAAATTTATCAAACGACGATCCTGCTGCCGTATTTTCTGTCCTGGATTGCGGTGAGCTACTTGTTCTTCGGCTTTCTCAGCGCGGACAAGGGCATTCTGAACCATCTGGTGCTGGAACCGCTCGGCCTGGAGACGATCGATTGGTACAACAATAGCGTCTATTGGCCCTTCATCCTCATATTCGCCAACGTGTGGAAGTACGCGGGCTACAACTGCATCATCTACCTGGCGGCGATCATCGGAATCGACAACGAGTACTATGAAGCGGCGGCATTGGACGGGGCGAGCAAATGGCAGCAGACGCGCTACATTACGATTCCCTCCTTGTCCGTGATCATCACGCTGATGGTGCTGCTTGGCATCGGGCGCATGTTTTTCGCCGATTTCGGCTTGTTCTTCCAGGTGCCGATGAACTCGGGTGCGATCTTCGACGTGACGAATGTGATCGATACTTTCGTGTATCGGGCGCTGATGAACAGCGGCGATATCGGCATGTCCTCGGCGGCCAGCACCTTCCAGGCCTTCGTCGGCTTCGTGCTGGTCGTGCTGTCCAACTGGATCGTCAAACGGATCGATCGAGAGAAAGCCATCTTCTAGGAGGGACCGTATGAGAGGCGCCTACAGAGGCAATGCCATTTCGCAAACGGCGAATACCGCCCTGAACGCGGTCTTCATCATCATTTGCCTGACCTGCGTCGTACCGCTCGTGCTCGTGATTTCCGTTTCCCTATCGGACGAGCAGACCGTAGCTTTGCACGGATACAGGTTCCTGCCGGAGAAGCTGTCCCTGGACGCATACCGCTACTTGTGGCAGGAAGGGCGTACGATTCTGAATGCCTACGCGGTGACGGTGTTTACGACCGTGACGGGAACGGTGCTCAGTCTGGCGGTCATCGCGACCTTCGCTTATCCGCTGTCGAGGAAAGATTTCGCTTACCGGAAGCTGATCCTGTTCCTGGTCGTCCTGACGCTGCTGTTCAACGGCGGCCTCGTGCCCTGGTACCTGGTGACGACGCAGGTGCTGCATCTGAAGAACAACATCTGGGCGCTCATCATCCCGCATCTGTTCAACGGCTGGTACGTCCTGATCATGAAAACGTACTTCCAGACGACGATCCCGGACCCGGTGCTCGAATCGGCCAAGATCGACGGCGCCGGCGAATTCCGCACGTTCCTGAAGATCGTGCTGCCGCTGTCCTTGCCAGGGCTCGCGACGATCGGCCTGTTCAGCGCCATCGTGTACTGGAACGACTGGTGGCTGCCGCTCATGCTGATCACGAACGACAAGCTGCTGAACGTGCAGTATTTGATGTACAAGGCGCTCAGCTTCGCGGATTTCCTGTCCAACGCCAGCGGCATGAATTTCGGATCGATCATGCAGCTTTCCCCGCCGGCTTTGACTTTTCGGATGGCGCTTGCCGTCGTCGGGATCGGACCGATCGTGCTGGCGTACCCGTTCTTCCAGAAATATTTCGTGCAAGGGTTGACGTTAGGCGCCGTTAAAGGCTGACCCCAGTTATACTGGTTAGCATATAGACGAATTTGGGAGGTTAACGCAGATGGGCAAAGGCAAAGGCAAAGGAAAGGTTGGAAAATGGGCTTGGCTCGGCTTGACGGTCATTATGAGTTTGGCGGTTGTTATTGCAGGCTGCGGCAGCGGGAGCAAGGATAACACGGAGCAAGCCGCCGGATTCTCCTCTTCGTCGGCCGCGACAAGCAGCCAGGCACAGGAACAGAAGCTCGATCCGTACGTCATCGATTGGTACATCATCGGAACATCGCCGCAGCCGGACAACGAGCTGGTCGAGGCGGAGATCAACAAGATCGTGCAGCCGCGCATCAATGCCACGGTGAAGATGCACATTATCCCGTTCGGCGATTACGACACGAAGATGACGGCGCTGCTCGCCACGGGCGAGAAAGTGGACCTGATGTTCACGTCCAACGGGAATATGAATTTCAGCGCTTTAATCGGCAAAGGCGGATTGGTCGACCTGACCGACAAGCTCGACGAGTTTGCTCCCGATGCCAAGCGGCTCTTGTCCGAGGGCTTCCTGCAGGCCAGCACGATCAAAGGCAAAGTGTACACGCTGGCCGCGTACAAGGAGAAGGGCTCCTGGCTCGGATTTATTGCCAATAAAGCTCTGATGGAGAAATACAACATCGATATCACCCAGATCAACAGCCTGGAGGACATGGAGCCGGCGCTCAAGACGATCAAGGAGAACGAACCGACGATCACGCCGATCCTGGCATCGGGGGGCGCCAGAATTCCGAATGTCGTCAACCGCCATCTGTGGAACGTATCCCCGGTGCAGTCGATCGTGCTGAAGAAGGATGGAAGCGGCTATACGCTCGTGCCGGATGAGCCGGAATATGTCGCCACGCTGAAGACGCTGCACCGCTATTTCCAGGCCGGCTATCTGCGGAAAGACTCTGCGGTCATGAAGATCACGAACGATGACCGGGTCAAGAGCGCCTTCATGTTCGCCCAGTTGAAGCCGTATGTGGATATTCAGGTATCGAATCAGTACGGAGCGCCGTTCATCTACCATCACTTCGGCAAGCCGATCACGACGACGAACGACCTGGTAGGCTCGATGATGGGCATCCCGACGACTTCCAAGGATCCGGACCGCGTCCTGATGTTCTACAACATGATGTATAATGATGAGCAACTGATCAACCTGGTCGGTCGCGGCATCGAAGGCAAGCATTACGTCAAGAAGGGCGACAAGCGGATCGAGTTCGCCCCGGACACGGACAACGGCAAGAAGTCCGGTTACAATCCGGGCACGACCTGGGCTTACGGCAACCAATACTTGACGTACCTGATGCCGGGCGAGCCGGACGACATCTGGGAGCAATTCAAGAAGTTCAACGATGAATCGGAAGTCGTGCCAAACCTGGGCTTCAACTTTGACAGCTCCAATCTCAAGACCGAGATCGCGGCGATCAAGAATGCGGAGAGCGAGTTCCGCCCGACGCTGGAGACCGGCTCGGTCGATCCGGACGAATATTTGCCCAAGTTCAAAGAGAAGCTCAAGGCCGCAGGAATCGATAAAGTGCTTGAAGAAATGAACAAGCAGTACGAGGAATGGAAGGCGGACAACAACAAATAAGCGGATACAAGTCGGCGGAGGGGTGGATGAGCGATGTTGAAATGGGTGCCGGAAAAACACTTCTTTTCAAGCTTGCTGATTTATTTCTCCGCCGTCGTGTCGCTGGTCATTCTGGCGGTCTCCTTGATCTTGTATGTGCAATACGAGAGTATCGAGGAACGGAACATCTACGATAATGCCGAGGAGTCGCTGTCGATGATCAGCACGACGGCCGACAACATGCTGGAGAACGCGAAAATGACGGTTTCCCAAATTCTGCTCGACAAAGAGATTCCCCGCGTCTTTTACCAGACCGAGCCGGACCCGCAGGAGCTGAAGCGAATCGCGGACCGGATCAGCCTGATCGGCTCGATGCCGTTCCTGCATTCCGTCTACCTTTACAATAGCAAGCTCGACCTGTTTTATACGAATCAACAAGCGATGATCCCCAGCGCCGCCTTCCAGGACCAGGGGATCGTCGAGCTGTTGAAAACGATCGAGCCATCGAACAATTTCAAGCCGATTACGCGCACGATCGAGAAATCGACGAGCTTCGCCAACATGGACTATAACGTCTACACGTTCATCTATTCAGAATCGATGGGCCCCGGCAGCATGAATTCGATCGTGTTGAACATTACCGATACCTGGATGATCAACGCGATCTCCGCGATGGACAAAAGCCGCGAAGGCCGCATCTTCATCATGGACGCGGACGGGGTGCTCGTGAGCAGCATCGACAAGGAGCAGACGCTGAGCGACGTATCCCGGCAGGAGTTCGCCCAGACGATATTGGGATCCGGGGACCCATCGGGTCATTTTGTCGGGGAAGTGGACGGCGTTCGTTCTCTGGTTACCTTTGTTTCGTCCGAAGCTTTGGGATGGAAATTTGTGCGGTACACGCCTTACGGAGATGCGGTGCAAGAGATCGGCCGAATCCGGGTGAGAACGATCGTGGCCGCGCTCGCGGTTCTGCTGGCGGGACTTGTGCTGGCGTATGTAACCTCCCGGAGACTGAATCGGCCCGTGGAGCATCTGACCGCGAAGCTGCTGCGGCAGAGCGGCGTCGTGCGGGAGCATGCTTACAAAGCCAAGCAGGAATGGATGCGCCGTCTCCTGGCTGCGGACGGGGCCGCGTTAACCCGGGACATTCGCGGGAAATTGGCCGAATACGGGTGCGAGCTTCATCCGGACGAGCCGGCTCGAATGCTGCTGCTCGTGCTCGACCGCGCCAAGGCGTTCGAGTCGCAGTACAATGTGCGGGATCGGGGACTGCTGCGGTTCGGCATCCTGAACATTGCCGCGGAAGTCGTCGCTGAGCGGACAAGCTGTGAAACGTTCGAGGCGCCCGAGGAACACCTGGTCGTCCTCTTCCGTGACGACGGCGCAGACGCATCGGAGCTCGAGACATGGGCGCGCGAAATTCAGCGGCACGTCCGCGGTCATCTGAAGCTGTCCGTAACCGCCGTATTCAGCCCGCGCGGCGAACGGTTGTCCGAGCTGGGCGCCCTGTATCGCGCCTGCCGGGAAGCTGCGGCCTACCGGGTGTTCGCAGGCTGGGGAGCCGTCCTCTATGCGGAGGAGACCGCGAAGCGGGAGGAGATCGCGTATCGTTATCCGGCCCAGAAGGAAGAGCAGATGACGGATGCCATGATGCTGGGCCGTATGGAAGAAGTGCGATCCCTCTGTCTGTCCATCCTGGATTCGACGGCAGGCAGTTCTTACCGGAACCTGCATTTGACTATGTTCCGACTGTTCTTCGCCATCCACATGGTGGCGGATACGCTCGAGAAGGCGTCCGGCTTCGGCTTCGACGTGCGCTTTAACGAGCTGTTCGCCGAGCTGTCCGAGCTGGAACGGCTGGAGGACATGAAGAGGAAGTTCACGGAGCTCTTCCATCACATGGAGTCCCGAATGGGCGAGAAGAAGAACGCGAAGTACGACGAACTGTTGCGAAGAATCAACGACATCATCGACAACCAATACATGAAGGAAGACCTGGGCCTGGACAGCATCGCCGAAGCGCTGAACATGTCCCCGGTCTACCTCGGCCGCCTGATCAAGAAATACACGTCCAAGTCGCTGATCGATATCATTAACGAAGCGCGAATCGGGAAGGCCGAGGCCATGCTGCGCGATACGGACAAGCTGATCGCCGTCATTGCCGGCGACACCGGCTTCACCAGCAACAGCTATTTTGGGCGCGTCTTCAAGAAGTACAAGGGGATTTCGCCGAACGAATATCGATTTCAAGCGAGAAAGGCTCAGTAAATCCGGAACCTCCCACTGAGCGCCAACAGGCTGAAAAAATACAGGCAGTTGTCGTAATAGCGGCGAACGCCGGTACGCAGAGGCGTCTCCCAGAACAGGCGGACGAAGCGCTCGGCGTCTTCGCCGTCTGCGGCAAGGGAGGCCGCCGCGTTCGCGGCCAGCAGCCCGATCGGATGCAGCGCCGGCTCCTCGAACGGCTGCCCGTCGATCCGATAGCGGCGATAGTCCGACACCGGAATGTCGCGGAAGAAGCGCTGGATGCGATTCGACTGCTCTACCTGCCACGGATCCCGGCGGAACCAGCTCCAGTCGAGCGCGATGTTCGCCGCCACCCTGTACGCATCGCTGTAGAAATGGCGGAAATCGCCGTGCCGCTGGACCGGCGCCGGCGTTCCGTCGTAGTTCGCGTATTCCGGAGCGAGCCCCGTGACCGGATGACAAGCCAGGTGCAGGTAGGCCCGGCTGGCCACGGCCGCTTCCTGCCAAAATGCGCGATCCCGCTCGTCGGCGTGCAGCGCGAACAACTCGTAGAAGTGCGGCAGATGGTAGGAAGGATCGCTGAAGGGGGATTCCGGCACGAACTTGATCAACTGCGTCTCCGGGTCCCACATCGGGTCGCCTGAACTGCCGTTCTCCCCCTGATGCACACATGCGCGTAAAATCTTTCTTGCCTGCTCGGCATAATCGTACGGCTGCGGGCTGTCGCCCCAGCGATTCGAAGCGAAGATCAGCGCCATCGCGAAGAACTCTTCGCCATCCGGCGCGGGGCCTTGCGACAGACGGGTGCCGTCCGGCCGGCAGTGCCAGGCGAAGTAATCCTTGTACCGCCCGTCCTCATGCTGCATGAACGTCCTCGCGTAATTCCACAGGCGGTCGAACTCCTCCCTGCGATCCATCTGAACGGCCATCATCATGCCGTAGGACATGCCCTCCGAGCGCACGTCCAGGTTGCCGGTATCGAGGATATACGCCTTGTCGTCGCCCAGCGGATAATAGATCCGCACGTCCTCTTCTCCGCAGAACAAATCGTGCCACGCGCGTTCCACTTTGGCCTCGATCTCCGCCGCTCCGCAGCCCATTTCCGCCAATACGTTCCGGTAGATCCCCGTCTCGAATGCGCCTTTCGCGCCGCTTGCACTATTGCTCATCCGGCCTCGCTCCTTCGCTTGTACGCGTGTTGTTGGTTCGATGATAACATGAAGGGAGATCAACAAATTAAAGGATTTGCTTGAAAAAATAAAGGAGTTTGCGCGGGTTCAGCAGAGTACCGATACCCTGCTGCTTGGAGCGAAAAGTTGATATAATAGGGACGAAGCTGAAGACGGAGTAAGAGGCTGGGGTGGCGTGGTAATATCATGAACATAAGCGAGCAGATCCAATTATGGAATCAGGTCATCGTGCGGGTGCTGGACGTTCAGGCGAAACGCTTGGGGCGCGGCGACGAGATTCACGATTATGTAACGCCGTCAAGCTTGTTTCTGTTCGCGGCCAACGGACGCGCCGAATTGTGGACGGATGGCGACGTGCGCCTGTCCGAGCGGTTCTATGTGCTGCATGTCGGCAGGGGACAGCGGATCACCGTTCAGTCTGCCGACCTGCCGGACGTATATATGATATTGTACGAAGCTTCGCTGCCGGCGTCGGCGTTGCGAGAGTTTCACATGATGATGCAGACCGACAATCCGTTCATGGAAAGCTGGGGCGTATCGCCGTCCGAGCCGCTTGCTATGCTGGAGATGCTGGAGACGATGCTTGACGATTGGCGGCGGGCAGGCAGCGAGAGCGACAGCGACAGGCAGTCCGGCACGAGGCAGGAGCAGGATCGGGCGAAGGGCGACGACGGATTGAGACGTTTGAAGGCCAAGGGAGAATTCCTTCGATTTGCGCATGCGGCGCTTCATGAGCGGGTGGTGCATGCGGGCGCCCCGCCATTGGCCGAGCAGGTCATCCGTCATATGGCAAGGAATTATCGCGGGACGATATCCGTGGAACGGCTGGCCAGGCAGATGAATTATACGCCCCAGTACGTAACGAGAAAGTTCAAAGAGCAGATGGGCTGCAGCCCGCTTGATTATGTCATTCGGCTTCGCATGGACCTGGCGTGCAAGCTGTTGCGCGATACCGCAGCGACCCTGCCGGAAATCGCCGCGCATATCGGATATCCGGACACCGTCTATTTCAACCGGATGTTCAAGAAACAAACAGGCCTCACTCCGGGACAGTACCGGAAGAAGTATCGCGACGAAGTTTCGAATAATGCCATGAATCGGTCAAATACGTCCGTTGTTGTCCCTAGTCCAGCCGTGTATCCTATCATTGATAATGATTTTCATTATCAACAAATGTCGGATGGAGGAAATGGAATGGCAAGCAACAAACGTAATTTGATCGCGGTGGCGTTGTTGTGTCTGACAATGGCGGCATCGGCATGCGGGACGGAAGGCGCAGAAAATAAGGGCGTCACAAATACAGCTTCGAATCCGGCTTCGAGCCCGAATCCGTCTGAGACGCAGACGTCGCCGCCCGGTGTCGAAATGCGCACCTTCACGGCGGCGCTGGGCGAGGTGGAGGTGCCTGCGCATCCGCAGCGCGTGGCGGCGCCGGCATATTTGGGAACCGTGTTGGCATTGGGTGTTCAGCCCGTTGCGTCTGAAACCCTGTTAATGGACAGCCCCTACCTGGAAGGAAGGCTTGGCGGCGTGAAGGACGTGTCCAACTCGATGGAGGCAATGCTGGAATTGGAGCCGGATTTGATCATCACGCAGATTGCCCAGCCGGAGACCGTGGACAAGTACTCGCTGATTGCGCCGACGGTGGCCATGCCGTACAACAACTTTCCGTCCATTCAGGAGGAAATGCGCTACTTCGGCGATCTGTTGGACAAGAAGGATGTCGCCGACCAGTGGATAGCCGAGTTTGAGAGCAAAACCGCAAAATTGCGCGATGCGGTACAAGCGGTGCTGGATGAAGGAGAGACGGTGTCCGTGATGCAGGAGTATGACGGCGCGGTATTCCTGTTCGGGCCGAAGTCCGGGCGCGGCGGCCGGATCATGTATGAAATATTGGGCGCGAAGCCGCCTGCGGCAATTCCGGGCCACATGCTGACGGAATCGTACTATGAATTTTCGCTGGAGCTGCTGCCTGAATACACCGGAGATTATTTGATTCTGACGACGGAATCGACGTTGGAGCAGCTGCAGGCCGATCCGATATGGGGCAAGCTGCCGGCGATTCGGGACGGGAAGGCGTTCCTGTGGAACGAGAGTCGGTCATGGTACCGCGACCCGATCGCCGTGGAAGGACAAATCAACAGCTTGGTCGATTGGATCCTGGAAGCCGCTGATAGTTGAACGATCGTGTCGGCCTGCAAATTGACTTTGCAAAGCGATCCCGAACGGCTGCGGCTCGCGCAAAGCGGGCCGCTTTCTTTTTTTCTATTGTGTTCGACCGCCTGTCAAGGCTTTGGTTCCGTCAGCGCGCTCCCCGGATTGCCTGTGTAGAAGACAGCCTGCCCTCTCCCCAGCTTCTTGGCTTGGTACAAGGCGAGGTCGGCATGCTTGAGCAGCTCGGCGGCGGTCGTTCCGTCTCGGGGGAACACCGATATGCCGATGCTCGCTCCCGAGTTGAATTGTAAGCCGCCCGACGAAAAGGGACGTTCGATTTCCGTGATCAAGCGCTGCGCCCACTGGAGCAATTCCTGTTCCGTCCAGGCAGATTTGCATAGGATGGTAAACTCATCTCCGCCCATGCGGGAGACGAAGTGACGGTCATCTGTCATGGATTTGATACGAGCGCCAACTTCCCGGATCACCGCATCGCCCGCATCGTGCCCGTAGGTGTCGTTAATGAATTTGAAACGGTCAAGATCCATGTAGAACAGGGCAACGCTATGATCTTTGCCGATGTTATCGAGCATTTGTGCCGCTTGCATCTCGAAGTAGCGCCGATTCGGCAGATCGGAGAGCGGATCGTACAGCGCCAAATATTCCGCCTGCTTCAAAGCCTGCTGAAGCCTGAACATCAGCGTATCATTCTCCAGCAGCACGACCACCTGACGAACAACGAGGAGCAGGGTTGTCAGTATGCTTGCGATCACGAAAATATCAAGCGTTTGCATATCGATGCGCCGGAGGGCGAGGGCAAGCAGGATGACCAGACCGCCGTACGGCAGTATATACTTCAACTTCGAAGCGATCGGCTTCTCTTGCGGAGGCGGGGGAGCAAGCGCTTCGATCTGCACAGAGCGTACGGCGGCGATGGCAAACAGCAGGACGGTCGCGCTGAATAGCGGGTCCAGCCAGTTGCCGATCTCGTAATTTCCGGAAACGACTTGTGACAGGTACATCGTATCAGCAGCGATGAATACGATCATTCCGGCTGCAATGCAGAAGAACACGCCTTTGGCGTAGGGAAATCGGTTGGAAGCATACAGCATAAACACGCTGATCAGCATGGCCAGATCCGTGATGGGATAGGTCGTGGTGACCACGACGCCCCAAAAGCCGGTCGTATCGAGAAAGTAATCCATGCGCGGGCGGATGACGAATTCCCAGCTGGCTGCGCCGACGATGATCAGCACGATGATCGTATCGAACAGGAAGCGAATGCTGCGGTAGGAGCTGCGGCCCCTCATGAGCAAGTAGACGAGAGCGCCTACGTAGGAAAAGTTCTGAAAGCTCCACAAGATATCGCTAACGCTGGGGATCGGGGCTTCGATGTCCAGCAGGAGGTCATAGGCGATCCAAGTCAGATTGGCTGCGGCGAACAGCGTGCTTCCCCAGCCGAGCATATGCCAGAAGCGACTGTACGGCTTGCCGTGCGCAGCGGCAGTGCGATGCAGCAGAACGGCGGAAATAACGAACGGAATGGCTTCCACAAGCAGAAAGATGTTGGAGTCAAGCTCAAATAACGTCATCAGCAAGTAACGCACGAGTATGATGATGACCATCGCGGATAGCAGAATCCTATGCCTCATAGCCGCGCCGCTCCTCGCTCTCTCATATCTGGCAGTATGTCGGATGGCGGTTCGATCTGGCAACGATGAAAACAGCATGCTCAAGCCAGTGATATTATGTTTATTATAGCATCGGCAAGCCTTCGGACAAGACAGAAAAGATCCGCCGGGAGATTCGTGAGAAAGTCGATCTTGCAACAACGTGCTGAAGATTTCCGCGATCTGGTGTATGATGATTCCAACTGGATGGCGAGCCATCCTACTTGATGCGGGAGGGAAGCGGCATGGAGAACAACGCCCGGATTCGTCCGCGTTCAACCAGGAGTCGAAGACCGCGCCGAACGAAGGCGGGGGTATGGCTGGGAGTTGTGCTGGTTGTGCTGGCTGTGTTGCTGGTAGCCGCCGCATGGCTGCTCTATGATTCGCGCTTCGGCGGGGTGCCGAACGCAGCGTCGGAGGCAACGTCGTCGCCTGTGATGCCGGACGGAGCATCGAATGCATCTGCTGGCGCAGGGACGGATACGGCATCATCAGCCGATCAAACGGATGATGCTCCGCTTGTGCGGGAAATTGCCGATTTTCGCATGCTCGATCTCGACGCGGGTTGGTTCCGGTATGCCGATGGCGTCCGGATGGTTACCGACGATGGAGGCGTCCATTGGCAAGAGGCGGGGCCAGGCTGGACCGAGCCGCCGGGCGCGGGCGCGCCGGAAGGAACCGCGGTAGACGGAGCCGCGAACAATTCCGGGGACGGAGCGGCGGATCATGCAAACGCCGAGGCGGTCGAGGCCGCCTACCTGGACTTCTCCGCTGCTTCGCCGGTCAGCTTCAACGGACAGACGATCGCGGTGAAGCATGCGCAGGCCGTCTCCGGGAAAGTTGCGTGGGTGCTGGCCGCTGAAGGCAGCGGGCTGACGATGCCGCTGCTCGTGACGGTCGACGGCGGAAGCACCTGGCACGATGAGGTGACCGCCGACGTTCGCGCGGCGATGGAGGAGGAGAAGGCGCAGCGGGAGCGGAGAGCGGAAGAGGCCTCGCTATACGCTTCGCCGCAGGAGGCCGTGCAGGCAATGAAGGCAGGCCCGGATTGGACGCTGCTGCCGGACAAGACGTATCCAGGGGATGTCGTGCTTGTGCGGCGCGGCGAACCGGGAGAGTTGCAGTGGCAGGGAAAGATGTACAAGCTGCAACCATACAAAGCCGGTTATTTCACCTACCTGCCCATTCCGCGCACGCTGAAGCCAGGCTCCTATGCAGTTGGCGACACCCAATTGATCGTGGAGGAGAAGTCGTTCAAGGAGCAGCATTTGGAAGTGTCGGAGCAGATGGCGAGCATGCGGCAGAACACGGAGCGGATCCAGGCCGACCAGAAGAAGATCGATGCCGCCAGGGCCAGCTCCGAGCCAGACTTCCTGTTCGACTCGAGCTTCCTTGTTCCGCTGGAAGGGCGGTTAACGACACCATTCGGCTACACCCGGTACATCAACGGCAAGCTGAGCAGCTCGCATATGGCGCTGGATATCGCCGCTCCCCAGGGGACGCCGATTAAAGCGACGAACGACGGCGTCGTGGCGCTTGCGGACGAATTGTACTTGACGGGCAATACCATTTATCTCGACCATGGCATGTATTTGTTTTCCCAATATGCCCATTTGTCCGAGCTTCATGTGAAAGCGGGAGATCGGGTGAAGAAGGGCGACATCATCGGTCTCGTCGGTTCGACCGGCTTCTCCACCGGCCCGCACCTGCATTTCACGTTCTGGGCGCATAACGTTCAAGTGAATCCGAACCTGTTCTTCGATTCGACGCCGTTTCAGTGGTTGACGGAACCGTGAACAGAGACGGAGCAGATCGCGGTGGGGAGCAATGGTGCGGTATTCAGGCTCTGCCATGAAGCCGGCGATGGAGTTCCCGAACTTCCTCTGCGAGCGCCGGAACGGGACCGTCCACCGGCGTATCGCGGATCACGTCTTGGATGGGGAGGCTGCGTACGCGCGGGGGAGCAATCCCCCATTCGTTCAGCCAACTCACCAACTGCTCGGAGGAGCTGGCGTACACGATACGCCCCAAGCCAGCCCAGCCATGAGCCGCTGCGCACATCGGACAATGCTCTCCCGAAGTGTACACTGTCGCCTTGCTTCTCTCTTCAGGCGTCATATGATTGGCCGCCCAACGCGCCAAGGCAAATTCCGGGTGCCGGGTATGATCGCCCCCGGCCACATGGTTATGGTCCTCCATCAATACTTCCCCGCCGGCTGAGACAAGCACGGAGCCGAATGGCTCATCGCCGACCTCCAAAGCCGTCCTCGCAAGCTCGACACAGCGCCGCAGATGCTGCAAATCCTTTTCCGTGATCATGTAGAAATCCTCCCTTATCCGTTAAAATGCCGTATTTTCGCTACATCTCATTATTCTGCCGGAGGCCGGAAATATCCTGCTTGATCATTATTACAGTTGTAATTTATTCTGCATATAGATGTACATGCGGAGTTTTTCTTGAATAATGCAGGAAATAATGATAAAGACAACGAATAAGTAACAGATTGCGATACAAGTAGGATAAGGTGAAAATTGGTGGTGAGCGTATGGCAGATGAATATCAATTGAAGGCAGAACAGGTACTCGATGGTCAGCAAGGAATTGCTCGGACGAAGGATTTGCTGGAAGCCGGACTGACTCATTATTATATTAATAAGTTGGAAACGCTAGGAGCAATCGTACGTGTCAGGCACGGTCTGTATAGGCAAGCCGACCAAAAGAGCCGTCCTGTCGACGAGATTGCAGATGTTGCCAAAATCGTACCAAAAGGGGTTATTTGCCTCATGTCCGCTCTTGCTTATTATGAATTGACAACGTATATTCCTTGGGAATATCAGGTTGCAATTCACCGAGAGAGCAAGCAGCCGAAATTGCCTGATTATCCGCCCATTAAAGTGATTTATTTTTCGGATATTCCATTTAATCTCGGGATTAGTGAGGAATACATAGAAGGAACGCATGTAAGAATATACGATCGTGAGAAAACGATATGCGATCTGGTGAAGTATCGCGAGAAGGTTGGCATCGATCTTATGAAAGAAGGATTGAGGAATTATCTGCGCTCACCTGAGAAAAACATAACGAAACTTGTCGCCTATGCTGAACAGCTGAGGATCAAAAACGTCTTGCATAAATATCTGGAGGTGCTGGTCTAATGAGTGAGACCAGGAATATTCCTGCTTCTGTTGCCGAACGATTGAAGAATATAGCAAGGCAATCGGGAAAAGCATTTGATGCGCTCATTCTTCTCTATTTTCAAGAACGCTTTTTGCACCGGTTGTCCATTTCGGGCTTTCATGATCGATTTGTTCTCAAAGGCGGCCTGTTTTTGTACTCCCAGTCTGGCTTCAAGTCTCGTCCAACAAAGGATATAGATTTTCTGGCCAAGCAAATCGCGAATGATTTGGAGAGGCTGCGGGATTCATTCGTCAGTGTTTGCTCGATTGAAGTCCCGGAAGACGGCGTTGTTTTTCAGGTAGATGGAATGACCACTGAGCGGATTAAAGAGGATGCAGACTATGAAGGTGTGAGAGTCAAGGTGATTGTAACGCTCGGTAGAATCCGGAAAACATTGCAATTCGATATCGGATTCGGGGATATTGTTGTGCCAAAACCGCAATGGATCGCGTACCCTGTACTTCTAAGGATGGAGCCTCCGAGAGTACTAGCTTATTCCAAGGAATCAGTCATTGCGGAAAAATTCGAGGCCATGATCAGCCTATCCGTGATGAATAGCCGAATGAAGGATTTCTACGATATTTTTACTCTGATGTCGGAGGAATACGACGGTCGTGTACTATATGAAGCGATTTTCGAAACTTTTCAACATCGTGGGACGATTATCGAAAGAGATCATCCCTTGTTTTCGGAAAGCTTTGCTCGTGACGAAGGTCGAATCCGGCAGTGGCATGCTTTCTTGAAGCGGATTGGGGATTTAGATTTTGCGGATTTCGAAACCGTCATGGACGGAATCTCCACCTTCTTGGAGCCGGTATATCATTGCGTTCTTAGGGAACGGGAGTTCTTCGGGAAATGGGTCAATGAAGAACGGAAATGGAGACAGTGATAGTTCTGCAGTAATCATTCCGCCGAGGAACAATAAGCATCAATTGTATGCCTAACTCGAATTCGTTTTGCGGTAAATTTTGTGTTCGGCGGAGATCGGCTCATAGCTGTCTTTCCTGGCCGTGAACGCGATCGATTCCTTGTCCCCCAGGCCGAGCACCCCGAACTTGCTCAAGCTGTGATAGAACAATTCATGCACTTTGTCTTGCAGGGCGCGGCTAAAATAGATCAGCACATTCCGGCACAGGATGACATTGAATTCGTTAAACGAGCCGTCCGTGACAAGATTATGACGCGCGAATACGATGTTCTTGGCCAGATGGGAGTGAAAGACCACCCGATTATCCGCCGCGCTGTAATAATCCGAGAACGAACGGCGGCCGCCGGCCTTCAAGTAATTGTGCGTGTGCTTCTTCATCTGGTCCATCGGGAAAGCCCCTTGCTTGGCGATCTCCAATACTTCCGTATTGATATCCGTTGCGTATATCTTCGTCTTCTCGTAAATTCCCTCTTCCTCCAGCAAGATCGCCATCGAGAACACTTCCTCGCCCGTGGAGCATCCGGCATGCCAGATTCGGATGACCGGATACGTACGGAGCAGAGGGACGACTTTCTCGCGGAACGCCATGAAGAACGGGGGATCGCGGAACATCTCGGTTACGTTGATGGAGAAATCCGAAATCAGGCGTTTGAGGCAGGAAGGGTCATGCAGCGCCTTTTCCTGCAGGCCGGATATCGTCGTCAACCGCTCCGCCTGGATGCGATGCCATATGCGCCTCCGGAGGGAAGGATACGCGTATCCCCGGAAGTCATATCCGCACCATTCGTACAAGGCGTGCAGCAGCGCACGGATCTCGATGCTTTCGAGGTCCGGCTCTGCTGCAGTCTGATTGTCGGCAGTTTCGTTGTCAGAAATCAAGGCGTTTATCTCCTGTTCGCAGGATCCGGGTAGAGCCACACGCGGATGATCGAGATGAGCTGCTCGGCCTCCACGGGCTTCACGATGTAGTCGGAAGCGCCCGCTTCGATGCACAATCCGCGGTCTTCCTTCATCGCTTTCGCGGTTAAGGCAATGATCGGGAGCCGTTCGAATTGCGGGATCGAACGAATTTGTCGCATCGCTTCGTAACCGTCCATCTCGGGCATCATGATATCCATCAGCACCAAGTCGATGTCGGGATTCTCCTGTACGAGCTTAACCCCTTCCAGGCCGTTCTCCGCGAAGATCACGTTCATGCCGTACAGCTCAAGCACGTTGGAGAGAGCGAAGACGTTGCGCACGTCATCGTCGACCAAGAGAACGGTACGCCCCTGGAGCAAGTCATGCTGCAAGTTGTTGGGCAGGATGACGCGGCCTTGTCCTTGTTCGGGCGAGTCCGATCCGGCCTTCAGATACAGATCCAGCTCCTCCAGCAAGCGTTGTCCGGACAAGGAATCTTTGATCACGATAGCGCGCGCGAATTTGCGGAGCTGCATCTCTTCCTTGGCGTTCAACATGCGGCTGGTGTGAATGAACAGCGCCATGGACTCGCCGTGTTCCGAGGACATGATCTTCTCCGGCAAAGCCAGGGCCGCCGAGCCCGACAGCCCCGGATCGAGCACGATGCAGTCATACGCGTTCACTTTCAACTCTTCCCATGCTTCTTCCGGGGAAGAAACGGCGGCTATGATGACATTTCGATCTCCAATGAGCTCCATTAAGCTGTTTCGATCCTGCATGATCGGGTCGACGATCAGCAGCCGCTTGATTCCGCGGTCGGATTTCGGTCCGGGCGGCTTCGGATTCGATTTTGGCTGCGGCGGCCTGGCCGGTGGTCGGGACAGACGCTCCGACTCCGGCTTTGGCTCCAGCCCTTCCGTCACCCTGTCCATTCTCTCCGCATCTGCGGCAGCTTCGGACCGGGCCGGTTCGCCAGCGGAATGGAGGGAGTCGTCATCGTAATCGCCGACGACGAAGGAGAACGTGCTGCCGATCCCTTCCGAGCTTTCCACGGTCAGCTCTCCTCCGAGCAGCGAGGAAAGCTCCCGGCAGATCGACAATCCGAGCCCGGTGCCTCCGAACCTGCGGCTCGTCGTGCCGTCGGCTTGCTGGAACGCCTGAAAGATCAAGTCATGCTTGTCGGCGGCTATGCCAATTCCTGTATCGACGACTTTGAAGCGAATCCGGGGCGTGTCCGCCTCGCCCGCGCTGCCGATCTCGAGGGTAACCTTCCCCCGGGAAGTAAACTTGAACGCATTGGACAGCAGATTGTTCAGGATCTGATGAATCCTTTGTCCATCGCTGTTCAGCGTAGGCGGCAGATTTTCTGCGAGCTTGATTTCGAAGGCGATGCGCTTCTCGTCTGCGATATGCCGGAAGCTTCTTTCCATCGTCTGCGCCAGCTCTTCCACTACGATCGGACTGATGTGGACATCCATTTTCCCCGCCTCGATCTTCACCAGGTCCAGCATTTCATTGATCTTGGCCAGCAGGTCGCTCCCCGAGGAATGAATGGTTTTGGAGAACGCCACTTGCTTGTCGGTGAGATTGCCCTCCACATTGTCCGCCAGCAGATTGGACAGGATCAGCAAACTGTTCAGGGGCGTTCGCAGCTCATGGGACATATTGGCCAGAAACTCCGACTTATACTTGGAGCTGAGCGCCAGCTGCGCCGCCTTCTCCTCCAGATCGGAGCGGGCTTGCTCCACTTCGCGGTTCACTGTCTCGAGCCGGTCGTTCTGAATCTCCAGCATGGCGGCTTTGTCCCGCAGCTCGTCATTCGCCTGCTCCAGTTCCTCTTGCTGGGACTGCAGCTTTTCTTCCGACTGCTTGAGCGAGATCGTCTGTGCTTCCAGCTCCTCGTTCGTCGACCGGAGTTCTTCTTGTTGGGACTGCAGCTCCTCCGACTGCGACTGCAATTCTTCCATGAGCAATTGGGTCTCCTCGAGCAGCTTGGAGAGCCGCAATCTGGACCTGGCATTGTCAAGAATGATGCCCAGATTGTCGACAAGCTGCCGGAGCAGGGCGGCCTGATTCGTATCGAATTGGACGAACGACGCGAGCTCCACGACCGCGATGAGCTCTTTGTGATAGACAACCGGAAAAACGTAGAGCTGCAAGGGAGCGGCTTCTCCCAAGCTGGATTGGATGCGCAGATAGTCCCCGGGGACGTTCGACAGGTGGATCGCAGTCTTCTCCAGCGCGGCTTGGCCGATCAGGCCTTCTCCCAGCCGATAACGGGCCGCCCGAAGTCCGTCTCCGTCTCCGCCCACCGGCATCGCATAAGCGGACAAGAGATTAAGATAGGGCCGATCGGAGGCTTCGTCGGTCTCCTGAAGATAGATCGCCGCTTGACTGGCTCCGATCGCGGGAACAACCTGGGACAGGAACACTTGCGCGATGGCGTCCGGTTCCGACTGGGCGTTGAGATCGGTCGTGATTTGCGCAATATGGGACTGGATCCAGGCTTGATCCCGATGGGCTTCGCTTAGCGCCGCTTCCTTGACCATCTGTTCTTCCAGCGAGGTCGTCATGTGGTTGAACGATTCGGCTACATCGTCGAGTTCATCGCCGTATGTACGCTCGATCTTCGTATGCAGATCTTCCGTTCCGGATGCGATCTTCCTCATGACGAGAGACATCGTCTTTAGCCTGCCGGCCACCTGCCAGACGTTGCGGTACAAATACAAGCTTGCCGCAATCACGCCGAGCAGGAAGAAGATGCTCCCGGACATGATGACGGCCCGAATATTGCTGACTTCGGTAAAGAAGGTGTCTTCCATGGCCGATTCGACGGAGAAGGATAATTTGGAGCTGGCTTTGTCGATCTCATCCTGCAAGGGGAATCCCGTATTCCGGATCAGTTGTCCGGCTTCGGTCAAATTCCCTGCTTCCACGTAGGCGACCACTTGTTGCGAGTACGAAGAGTACTCGTCGTTCAGTTCAAGCAGATCGTTCACGATGAGCTGCTGGTCGCGGTCCAGGTCGGCCGCTTCAAGTTGTTCTATGTAGCCGTTAATGGATTCGTGGATGCGCCCGGCGAGATCGATCTGCTCGCGCACCAGCCCGGGATCTTCGAAGATGACCATGTTTCTCAAGCGGATTCCTTTGTCCTTCACGGCGACATTCATTTGATGGGATATCGAAGCGATCTCGAAGTTGCCGTTCATCGCGCTGCCGATTCTGTCAATGCTGGTTACCTGGCTTCCCCACACCGCGAGAAGGACCAGGGAAAGCAGCAGAAGCGAGCCGAGCCCTCTCAGAAACTTCGTTCTAATCATGTGTTGCCGCTCCCTTCGACGCCGGTGGATTCGTCATTCCTGCAGACGGAATTTCTTGCTCTCTTCCAGGCCGTATTGGTAAATCATCGCCAAGGCTTGCAGCCTGTCGGGGACGTTAAGCTTTTGGAAAATGTGCGTGATGTGGTTTTTCACGGTATGTTCGCTGATGTAGAGCTTCTCCGAGATGCTCTTGTTATTCATTCCTTCAGCCATCAACTGGAACACTTCGAATTCACGGGTGGAAATCCCGTACAATTGCTTGGCCCTTAGGAGGGCGGCATCGAGGAAGTCGGGACTGGCGCTTGCCACCGACAAAGTCACTTCCCTGACCTGATATTGGCGTTCTGCCGGCGGCTTGCGCCCGCCTTCGGGCCGCAGCAGCTCCCGCATCGACGGCTCCGGCAGCGGCGGGAAGAACCAGTTTCCTTGCGCCAAGCGGCAGTCGAACCGCTTTAACATTTGCCAGAGCTCCTCCGACTCGACCCTTTCGGCTATGACCTTGAGGTTTTGATGCTTCGCCAGGGCGATCATCGCGGCCAAGTAGGCGAGGCTTTCCTCCGATTGGCTGTCGAATGCCTGAACGAACGATTTGTCGATCTTGATCGTGTCGATCGGGAATTTGCACAGATAGGGAAGAGAAGCATGGCCCGCCCCGAAATCGTCGACGCTGATGGTGACGCCGATCTTTCTGAGCCCGGCCAGAAGCTGAGCCACCCTGATCTCGTCCGACATGAACGCGATCTCCTGCAGTTCGATTTCCAAATCCTGCGGGAGGCACCCGGTCTCGGCCAGAATGGCTTCGAGCCGTTCGCCCAGATCCTTCTGCATCAACTGACGAGGCGAGAGGTTGACCGTCATGCGAATCGGCTTGTATCCGTCTTCTTTCCAGCGTTTGCGTTGCTCGCATGCCGCTGCGACCACCCAGTCGCCGATATCGATGATTTGACCCGTTTCTTCCGCAAGCGGAAGAAACTCCTCCGGCAGCAGGATGCCCCATGACGGGTGGTTCCATCTCGGCAATGCCTCCGCGGCGATCACTGCGCCGGACTCGACCTCGATGATCGGCTGGTAGTAGAGGACCATCTCTCCGCGTTCGGTCGCCATTCGCAGGTCGTTCTGAAGGATGTAATTTCGATAGGAGCGAATATTCATGCCGGAATGGAAAATATTGAACTGGTTCTTGCCTTGTTCCTTGGCATGGTATAGCGCGGCGTCCGCCTGCTTCATCAGCAGGACGCGATCCTCTCCGTCATAGGGAAAGATGCTGATTCCGATGCTTGCCGTCAAGTGCAGCTCATATTGGTCGACATGGAAGGGCCTCCGCAGTTGTTCCATGATTCGCTCCGCCGCGTCGATCGCGCTTTCCCGGTTGGTTGCGGGCAGCAGCAGGTTGAATTCGTCGCCGCCTACCCTGGCGAGGACGTCCCCTTCGCGCAGCGCGTCTTCCAATCGCCGGGCGACGTTCTGAAGCAGGCTGTCGCCGACCTGATGGCCCAGCGAATCGTTCACGTACTTGAAGCGGTCCAAATCCAGGTACAGCACGGCGAGCTGCCGATGGCTCCGCTTGGATTCCGCGATCTCGTCATCGGCCTTGTCATAGAAAAGCCTCCGGTTCGGCAGTCCGGTCAGCCCGTCGTGGTATGCCATATGCACAATGATCTCTTCATCTTTCTTCTTCTGGGTAATATCGCAGATCGTACAGGCGATGAAGCATTTATCTTTGACGTACCGCATGCCCATCTGTATTTCGGCGGGGAATTCCGTGGCGTCTTTTCGAATGGCGGTAATTTCATCCAAGCGGCGGCCGCCTGGACCATCTTCTATCAAGTGGGGCGCTTCCAGTCTCGTCCGAACGTAGCTCTTATCCTTGTCGCCGGCAAACAGGCGGAGCACGCTGCTGCCGATCATCTCGTCATCGCCATATTGGAACATGCGCGAGAAGGCGGGGTTGACTTTCAAGATGATGCCGTCTTGGCTCATGACGATCATCGAATCGATCGAGGTCTCGTTAATGACGTTCGCAAGCGCTTCCGATTCTCTCATTCTTAACGTCGTTTCCGACAATTCCGCGTTGGCTTTCTCCAGGATCGCTTTCTGTTCGGACAATCGATGGGCCTGGTGAATGATCTTCCGGCCAAGCCGGTACATCTCGACGAAATTTTCGACTTTCGCCTTTAATATGTAGGGATCGAACGGTTTCAAAATATAATCGATCGCTCCGACGGAATAGCCGGTGAAAATATGGGACGATTCCATGTTGTTGGCGGATATGAAGATGATCGGGATGTTCTTCGTTTTCTCCCGGGCTTTGATAATTTTGGCGGCTTCGAATCCGTCTATGCCGGGCATCTGCACATCCATCAGAATAACGGCAAACTCGTATTTCATAATCAGAAGCAGCGCTTCCTCGCCGGATGCGGCCGTGACGAGATGGTAGTCATCCCGTTCGATAATGGCGGTCAGCGCCAGCAAGTTCTCGGGCCGATCATCGACAAGCAGCAAGTTGACTCTCGTCTCTTCGGACATCGTACCTCACTCCTTGCTTGAAGTCGTTCAAGCTTCCGACACAATTAGTCCATTGTCCAAAGCATATCATAGCTCTGCGGCTTTTGTCCCAACAAGAAATGACCGAATAGGAGTCTGTTCCCAATCGTGGACTAACCGTCAGTTTAGGAATGGAAGGTGATACTAATATTCCGCAATTCGTAGGATGATAGAGACACAAGAAATCCCGACGGATTGAGGGTGTGAGCGTGATGCATGGCAACGAATTGACGGAAATGGAACTGTCAGCCATGATCCGGCAACTGAAGCTGGACGAGCTTGGACATGAGACGGATCCCGATTCCCTGGCGAAGGAAGATCCGCTCGAATTGGAGATCGAGGAATCGCCGCCTTATGAACTCCAGGTTTCGGAGGACCAGCTATCCGCTCATTTCCTATTGAATAGAACGAATCCGCAAGCGGTCCATCTGCACGATGTGATGGCGCGGCTGCAGCAAGAGGGCATTCGGGCGAATCTGAATCTGGCTGCCGTCGTGCAGGAGTTGAAAGAACCGACCTATGAGCCGATTTTGGCAGCGCAAGGGAAACCTGCCGTTCCCGGACAGGACGCGCGCTTGGAGATCTATTTTCCGGAGCAGGTGGAAAGCCATTTTTTCGAGGTCAACGGCAGCATCGACTTCCGCAACCATCTGCGGATTCCGTCGGTGCATAAAGGCGATATCATCGCGAAGAAATTTCCGATGACGGAGGGAGTGCCCGGTCTGAACGTGTACGGAGAAGTACTGCTGCCCAAGCTCCCGAGGGATGTCGTCCTGGTGACCAAACCGAATGTGCTCGTCGGCAAGGATGGCGCGATCATCGCATTGAAGGACGGACGCCCGCAGGTTACCGGCGGCAGCGTGAAAACTTTCGATATTGCGACGACTCACGTCGTGGAAGGCAATGTGGATCTCACGACAGGCAACATCGTGTTTTCCGGGGATGTTATCATCTGTGGCGACGTTACGGACAACATGATCGTGGAATCGCTCGGGAACGTGTACGTCTATGGCAGCGTGTATAATGCGACCTTGACCGCGACGGGAAGCATCCATATTCGGGGCAACGCAGTGGGAAGCAAGCTGTACTCCGGGTATTACGGCGTGTTGTATAACCGCTTGTATCAAGCTGCCAGATGGCTCAGCACGCATATCGAGCAGCTCAACGCCGCTGCGCGGATGCTGGCGTTCGAGCTTGGGCAGCGCAATCAGACGGCCAGATGGGGGCAACTGGTGCTGCTTCTCATCGAAAATAAATTTAAAGAAATCCCGCATAAGGTAAGGGAACTATTGTCGGTGCTGACGAGCATTCAGCAGTTGAATGAGAATCAATTCCAACAACTGAGAGAGCAGTCCTATATCTTCTGCCAAAACCACCTGCTGCTGAACACGGTGACTTATCCTTTCATGCGGAAGTACGGGGCCATGCTTCGCGATGTGTACCGTGAAGTCGAGCTTATGCAGGAGGATCGGGTCTTGACGAAGATCAACCAGTGTCATAACAGCGAGTTGAAATCCAATGGCGATATTATCATCGTGCGGGACGGGGTCATCTTGAGCGATTTGTATGCGGCAGGCAGCATTATTTTCCGTTACGAACGGTCGGTGTGCCGGGGCTCGCGACTGCAGGCCGGGCACAGCATCCTGGCGAAGACAGCCGGCGGGCAGACCGGCACCGCCGCCCTGCTGATCGCGAAGGTGCAAATCTCGGTCGACAGAATGTATTCCGGCAGATTATGCGTGGGGAAATATAACATGGAGATCGATGAAGTTGCCGACAACCTTACGTTGACCAGGCATGGATGGAAGCGAAATTCCGCAATCAGTCCTCGAAAGGCAGGTGTGGTGAAGGCATGAAATCGAATCCGATCCGCAGAGAGCAGCTCGCCTATTACGATCCGTTGACCGAGCTGCCCAATGCCCATTACTTTGAAGATACATTTCAAACGATGCTGGATCATCGGATCCCGTTCACTTTGGTAGTTCTTGAAGTCAGCCGGTTCGACGAAATTCAGGATGCGTTCGGGAGAGTGTTGAGCCGAACCTTCCTGAAGCTGTTGGCCGAGAGATTGCGAATGATTCAGAGCGATGATGAGCAAATATTTATCGTGGATCGGCAAACGTTTAAAATGATGTATCAACCCAGGTCCATGTCGGAAGCGGAAAATACGCTGAATATGCTTGAACAATGCATGAAGCTGCCTTTCGCCATCGGGGACCACGAGATTTCGCCGGAATTTCATATGGGAATGGCCCAATATCCGGGAGACGGACTGGACGGAGATACCCTGCTTCATCATGCGTACCGTGCGCTCATGCACGCCAGAGACGTTGGGGTGGCTTATTTATTGGAAAATCCCGAAAGCAAGACCAATCTGAAACGCAAGCTGTTCCTGGAGAATGAGCTGAGAAAGTCGATCGTCCGCAACCAGTTGGCTTTGCATTTCCAGCCGAAGGTAAGAGCAGAGACGAATGAAGTGATCGGGATGGAAGCCTTGACCCGTTGGTATCACCCCGAATTGGGCTTGATTTCCCCGGGCGAGTTCATCCCCATCGCCGAGGAGAACGGCTTCATCATCCCGATCGGGGAGTGGCTGGCCCATGAGGCTTGCCGATTCGCCAAGAAGCTGCAGGACGAGCTGTCCATCTATGTTCCGATCTCCATCAATGTGTCGGTCAAGCAATTCTGGCAGAGCAGCATGATCGAAACGATCAGGCAGGCGCTCGATTCCGCAGGGCTGTCGCCGGAATATCTCATTCTGGAAATCACGGAAAGCATGACGATGAACCCCGAGTCCGCGCGTCAGATTCTCGTTCGCTGCAAAGAGATGGGAGTCAAGCTGAGCATTGACGATTTCGGCACCGGCTTCAGCTCGCTGTCGCATCTGAAGAAGTATCCGATAGATGAGCTGAAGATCGACAAGTCGTTCATCGACGACATACTGAAGGGCGAGCTGGGGTACAAAATCGTGGAGACCATCATCACGCTGGCGCACCATTTGCAAATTGACGTCGTGGCGGAGGGCGTGGAGTCGCTTGATCAGTTGAAATGTTTACGGGGCCTCGAGTGCGACGCGATTCAAGGCTATTACACCGCGCCCCCGCTGAAGGCGGATGATTTGGTGGCATATTTGCTGGATCTTAGGAGCCCGGTGTTGACATCGTATTGATCGGGAGGGCGTGCCATTCTTTTGCATCCCGCAGTTCTCTGCGGGGCCGCGCCTGCATTTCACGTTGAGCTTCCGGCAGGATCAATGGTAGTACCCCGGACCGTTCAGGCGGGCTTCCGTTTCTTGCATGAAAGCCATCCCTTGTTTCACATCGCGGCGAAGGTAATGGATGCGCATTATATATGAGAAGTTCTAAAAAGAGGCAGATCTTTCTTGTAAAAGGGGCAGCTCGAATTTTGTTGAAAACAACGAAACGAGGGATAGGATTAGCAGGACACATGTGCCTATAATACATTAGAGACCCTGATTGCATGTGAATATCGGGTCCGGCAGGAGGAAAACCGTGAAAAAACCGGCTATTATGCTATGTCTTCTTTTGCTGGCAGGTCTGGTATGCCCGATCTTCGGCGGGATGAACGAAGCCTATGCGATGGAGGGAGGCGGAACGGAAGCGGATCCTTTCATCATCATGACCCCCGAGGACTTATCCGATGTTCGCAACGACCCCGGCGCCTACTACAAGCTGGGCACGGACATCAATCTGGCCGGGTACGATTACGATGGCGACGGACCGGATAACGGCGGCTGGATGCCCATCGACAATTTTACCGGAACGCTAAATGGCAACGGATACGCGATCCTGAACATGACGATCGACCGTCCATCGACATCGGATGTCGGACTTTTCGGCAAGATCGGCGCGGGCGGCAATTTGGTGAATCTTCGTTTGCTCGACGTCGATGTGCGTGGAAACGTGGCAGCCGGAGGTGTGGCAGGCAACCCTCTCGCCGGAGCGACGATTGAGCGTTCCTACGCGACCGGCCGGGTACATGCCGATACCAATGCGGGCGGCTTGACGGGTGTAAACGTCGGCACGATCCGCAATTCGTATGCCATCGTGGATGTCAGCGGGGGGGCCAGAGTGGGCGGCTTGACGGGCACGAACGCCGGCGAGATTAAGAACGCCTTCTCGGCGGGATCCGTCCGGGGTTACGAAGAGATCGGCGGGCTGACCGGCTATAACGTGGGTCAGATTCAATACGCTTATGCTGCGGGCAAAGTGAACGGCAGCTTGAAAGTCGGCGGCTTGACCGGACGCTTGGACAGCGGCGGCGCGGCGGTCGACTCGTTTTGGAACACGGAAACGTCCGGTCAGTCGGCCAGCGCGGCTGGAACCGGGAAATCGACGATTCAAATGAAAGACGCCGACACGTTCGCCGGTTGGGATGCCGCCGATTGGGGCTTCCGCGATGGCCAAGCGTTCCCGTATTTGCGCACGTTCCCCATGGCGATCGGGATCGATCCGCTGGCCTCGGCGACGTATAGCCTGCATCCCGGCCAGGACGCCTTGTCGGTGACGGGAAGCGTCTATCATGAGTCGGACGGCGAGCCGATTGCAATCAAGTACGTTATTCGGGAGGACGGTGCGGGCGTTATCGTCGCGGAGACCGCAAATTCGACTGCGGACGAGAATGGCGAGCTGCCGTTCAAACACAAGTTTCCGCTAGCCGGATTCGGCGATGGCAGCTATACGGTATCCGTTACGGCTACGGACGCTCATTATACGATCGCCAGCGCGTCGCTGGGATTTACGGTGGATCAAGCTGCGCCGCCTCCCCCGTCGGTCGATTTTGGCCCGAATGGCAGTGAACTTTGGGCGCAGACGGCATCGAGCACGGTTACCGTGAACGATACCGGCGATGGCGTGGACGCCGCTTCGCTGCAATACGCATGGTCGGCAGACCCGATCCCTCCCGCTCCCGGATCGTCGTGGACAGCATTTGCAAGCGGAGATTCGTTGTCGAGGAGCGGAGTCGACGGAGACTGGTACTTGCATATCCAGGCGAAGGATCTGACAGATCGTGCGGCAAACGTGATGTCGAACCGCTTCCGGCTCGATACGTCGCTCGCCGAGTTGAGGTCCTTGTCGCTCTCGGCAGGCTCGCTGAACGTTGCGTTTGACGGGGGCGTCTACGACTACTCGGCATCCGTTGCGGGCGCGAGATTTGCCGTTACGCCGTCATCGCCCGACGCAACGGACACGATCACGGTGAGCGTGAATGGCGGAGCCGCGCAGCCGGTCGCGAACGGGGACGCGAGCGGGCCGCTCGCGCTCAAAGTCGGCGCGAATACGGTCGCGGTTACGGTGACGGCGCTGAACGGAGCGCAGCATACGTATACGATCACGGTTACGCGCCCGGCTCCACCATCGGTCAGCGTGGACGAGCCGGTTGCCGTCTTCATCGACGTAAACGGAGTTCCGTTGAATCCGGCTGAAGTCGACACGTCCAAGCCGTCCGTCACGCTGAAAGTAACGCCTAAGGATGACAGGGCATACGTTAGTATGCCGGCGAGCATATTGGCGGATTTCGCGACTCGCAACGCCTCATTCCTGATCGAGATTCAAGCGCCGTACGGCAGCTATCGGATACCGGTTAATCTGGCGTCGCTCATTCCGGAGCTTCAGGATTGGCTTGCCGCAAGTCGACTGAAGTCCGAGGACATCCGCTTCCGGATCGATCTGATCGACAAGACCGGCGACAAGGACATCGAGACGGCGTTTGCAAGCAGTCTGCCCGAAGGACAAGTGATGGGCGCCATCGTGGATTTTCACATTGCGGTCATCAACGCCAAGACGGGACAAGCGATCGGAACGGCAGATCAGTTCAGCAAGCCGTTGACGAGAGTGATTCCGATGCCGGGGAACATCATCGACATGCCCGCGCAATGGGGGGCGTTCCGCTATCGCGAAGCGTCGAAGAAGTTTGCATTCGTTCCCGCCCAAGCGGTGAAGATCGACGGTGCGTGGTATGTGATGATTCGTTCCTATTCCAACAGCGTATACGTCACGTCACGCAATGCGGTAAGCTTTAACGACGTGCAGAAGCATTGGGGGCAATCGTATATTCAGCTTGCCGCGGCTAAGGGGCTGGTAGAGGGAGTCGGCGATGGCAAGTACGCCCCGGACCAATCCGTCACCCGAGCGGAGTTTGCCGCCATGCTCGTACGAGCCCTCGGACGCGGCGCCGCTGCCGGCAGCATGGAGCCCTATAGCGATGTTAAGCAAGAAGCCTGGTATTCCGATGAAGTCAGGATCGCGAAGGAGCTGGGTCTGCTGGACTTCGCGGGCGGAACGCGCTTCAAGCCGGATCAACCGCTGATCCGCGAGGAAATGGCGAGCATGCTGGCTGCCGCCATTGCGCTGGAAGATCTGACGGTCATGCAGGCCGACGTGGGCCTGAACGGCTACCAGGATATCGGAAGCGTGAACGCGGCCTATCTGGAGGATATTCGCCTGATGGTCAAGCTGAACATTATGACAGGCACGAGCGAGGATACGTTCAGTCCGAAGAGCGAGACGACGCGCGCCCAAGCGGCATCCGTGTTCGTACGAACGCTGCAAGCGATTGGAATGATCGATTGAGTCATGTGACGCTCTGAACATAGAAGGGGCGCTAAGAAACTAACCATTGCCGCCTGTGTCGATGTCGACGCCGAACTTGCCGGACAAGTCGGCATCGGCCAGCACTCTGCGCGATCTGCGGCCGGATCCGGCGTCGCCGGCCTTCTTCATCATGTCCTTGGACTTCTCGGCAATGGTGCTGGCGATGAGGTCGGCCATCTTGACGTTGCGCATGGTGAAGAACAAGGCGGAATCCTCGTCCAGGCGCGCGCCAATCCCGTAAAGCACGGCAGCGACGTGCTTGCACATCCAGGCTCCGTCCGGACAGCTGCAGGAGAAGCGGATCTCCTTCGGCGACGGGAACAATCCCTTGCCCTTCATCGTGAACAACTCGGCCAGCGATTTGGGCAGCTTGCCAGCCGCCAGCTCCTGCAAGGAATCGATCTTCCCGGCGCATGCCTGCACCATCTCCTGCCAGATGCCGGGAGCCAGCGGGTCGATGGCGACTTCCACCTTGTAAGGCTTGGACGCGCTGCCTTGCACGAGCGCCGCGATCTTGCCTTCAGCGAGGCGCAAATCCAATACCGCGCCATGGCGGACATAGCTGCGGCCGCGATCGATCCGATTGGCATAATCGGCATAGCGCTCCAGATTGTCGCACCACGACTTGCCCCACCACGTCTTGGCAATTGTGCGCCCTTCGATGCGGACCGGCGCAATGCCGGGATTGCCCTTCCGCAGTTTCTCCACGGCTTTCTCCGCTTTTCTGCGCCGTTCCGCTACCGTCACATACTCCGGAAAATCGCTGTAGAACGCCATTTTTCCCCACTCCCGCCATTAGGATGACAGCTTCATCAATTCGATCAATTGCGCATTGTCCATTTCCGTAATCCAGCTCTCCTGCAAGTCCGGCACGATATCCTGTGTCAGCTTGAGCTTGTCTTCAATAATCCGATCGATCTTCTCCTCGATGGTGCCTTGGGTAACGAATTTATGCACGAGCACGTTGTTCTGCTGACCGATTCGGAACGCCCTGTCTGTCGCCTGGTTCTCCACCGCGGGATTCCACCAGCGATCGAAATGAATGACATGGCTCGCCTTCGTCAGATTCAGTCCGACGCCCCCGGCCTTGATCGACAGGACCAGGAACGGCACATAAGCATCGTTCTGGAACTCTGCCACAATGTCCTGCCGTCGGGCGACCGGTGTCCCCCCATGCAGCACCATGCCCTTGTGCCCGAAGATGGGCTCGAGGAATGCCTGCAGCGGTTCGGTCATTTCCTTGAATTGGGTGAAGACCAGCACGCGTTCTCGCTTCTCCAGGATGGTCTCGCAAATTTCCTTCAATCGCACGAATTTTCCGCTGTCTTCGGCATCGAACACTTCCTGTCCCAGGTACTGGTCGGGGTGGTTGCAGATCTGCTTGAACTTCATCAAGGACGACAAGATCAGCCCGCGGCGCTGGATGCCTTCTTCGGCTGTCTCCAGCTTCTGCTGCAAATCCTGCACAAGTTTGCCGTACAGAATCGCTTGCTTCCGGGTCAGACTGGCGTATGTTTTCATCTCGATCTTGTCCGGCAGGTCCGAAATAATCGACTTATCCGTCTTCAGTCTGCGGAGGATGAACGGGCCGACGACCTGTCTCAACCGTTGGTAACCCTTCGGCTGCTCGCGCAGGCGCTTGGATAATTCCGTGAATTCCTTCGCCGTGCCGAGCATGCCCTGATTCAGAAAATCAAACAGCGACCATAGATCGGACAAGCGATTCTCGACGGGGGTGCCGGTCATGGCGATCTTGGCCGTCGCTTTCACTTGCTTCACGGCCCGGGACTGCTTCGTACCCGGATTCTTGATCGCCTGCGCTTCATCCAGAATCAGCGTATCCCACCGGGTCTGGCTGAGCCAATCGAATCTCAGGAGCATGCCGTACGTGGTGATTACCAGATCGTAAGCTTCGAGACCCGGCATCGCGCCGTTTTCGCCGTCTTGGTCGTCTTGGGCGTCGTGTATGTCCCGGTTCACCGACGGGTGCCATACGATATATTTCAAGGAAGGGGCGAATCGATCGAGCTCCCGCATCCAGTTGCCGATCAGCGAAGCCGGGACGACGAGCAGCGCCCGTTCGCGCCGTTCCGAGCGCACGGCATTGAGCATGGCGATAATCTGGATCGTCTTGCCCAGCCCCATATCGTCAGCCAGGCAGGCGCCAAGTCCGAGCTTCTTCATATACAGCAGCCAACTCAAGCCGCGTTCCTGGTACGTACGCAGATCGGCTTGAAAGTTGCTGCCGGGAGAAGCCGCGCGTTCCAGCTTGTCCGGATGAAGCAGCTTGTTCTGCAGTTCATGGAACCATTCGCCGTGCGTGACTTCCAGCTCCACGGCAGAATCGGAGTCGGTATCGAGGGCTTTGGCAGCGTCCAATTGCAGACGCATCGCTTCTGCAATCGTCAGATTTTCCTGTCCGAGCGTCTGCCGCGCCTTCTCATAGGCCGCAAGCGCCTCCTGCAGGCGCTTGTGGTTCACTTCCACCCACTTGCCCTTCAGGAACACGAGGCCTTCGGCTTCCGCCAGCCGCCGCCGCAGCTCCTCTTCCGAGACCGCCTCGCCGCCGAGCCATAGCCTGGCATCGAAGCCCAGCAAGGTGTCCGCGCCGAGTTGGGCCGGCTCTTTGCCGCCGATGGCGATGCTGACTTTGACGCCTCTCGACTTGCTGGTCCACCACTTGGGGATGCGGCAGAGGATGCCGGCTTCCTCGTACATCGGCACCTCGGTCAGGAAGGTATAAGCTTCGTCGGACAGGAGACCGATCGGGTGGAAGATGTCGCCGGAATCGAGCAGATCGGCAATCAGGGGGCTGCCGGTCGCAGCTTTATGCACGGTGGACAGCAATTGCAGCAGCTTGTCCTTGTTGTCGTCATATTCGATCAGCGCATTCTTCAGAGGCAGGTGCCGGGATTTGCCTGACGATTCTCTCTCGGCCGCATAGGTCGCCATGAAGGAGAATGGATACTCCTCGGTCTCCTTGTTCTCGACCAGATGGAAGTAGATTCGCCCGACAAAATGGACGTGCGCATGGCTGGCCGATAGCAACGATTCCACGCTGCCTTCCCAGTTCGGCATGCGGGCAGCATAGGACTCGTGAAGCCGGCGCCAGGCCTGATCGATCCATTCCCTGTCCAGGAGATGCTGACCATGCAGATAAGGAGCGCATGCCAGCAAGCGGTCCGCCGTATCGTCGTCCAGGTCGGCTGTCGCTTGTTCCCGAAGCTGCTCCAGATCGGGGTTGAGCGCAAGCAGGCGCACGAAAGCGGCGGCGATCTCCATCAGGTACCGCAACGATTCCGAGAGCTCGTGAGATCGCTCGATATAGGCCAGTGAGAAGAAAAGGTCTTGGTCCCCCCGGACATAGCAGGTGTGAATATCTTCTTGGATCGCCTGCGCTTGCGGGGTGGGAGGAAGGATGCGGGTGTAGGCATGAGAAGCGGCATCGGCGAGAGCAACATCGGGAGCATCGACGCGGTCGTCGGCAGATCCATCGGCATCGGCAATGGCGAAGCCCAAAACAGGGTTATCGGCATTCCATACGTGCTGCCAATCCAGTGCGAATCGTCCATCCGGCTGGAGGATCGCAATCAACTGTTTGGTAACATTTTCGTGCAAGGGGCTCAACTCGCTTCTTCAGAATGCGGAAATTGATAGATTCGGATGTGAGTTCGGTATATTCTTATGGCAGTATCATAACATTCCGATCGACAATTGTGTATTCGCTCACGACGAATCGTGATCTTTGTCACAAGGGACGACTTTATTGGGGCGTAGAATAAAGCGAGGGAGTTTAACGGATCAAGTCGCCGGACTGCTTGACGAAGCGAAGCGAGGGGGAATTTTTGTGAACGATCAGCCATTTCGATCAGACGCGATATTAATCGGTGCGGGCATTATGAGCGCTACCCTGGGAGTTTTGCTCAAGGAATTGGCCCCGGATTGGAAATTGACTGTGTTCGAACGGCTTGCAGGAGCAGGGATGGAGAGCTCCAACGAGCGGAACAATTCGGGAACGGGACATGCCGCATTATGCGAGATGAATTATTCGATCGAACGGCCTGACGGCAGTGTCGATATAGATGCGGCGGTCAGAATCAATGAACGCTTTCAATTGTCTAGACAATTTTGGGCTTACTTGGCTGATCGCAGCCTGATCGGGAACCCGCGCAATTTTATTACAGGCTTGCCGCATATCAGTTTCGTCAGAGGGGCAGACAACGTCGCCTTTTTAAAAAGGCGCTTTGCGGCGCTTCACCATCACCCCTTGTTCCAGGAGATGGAGTTCTCGGACGATCCGGGTCGGCTGAACCAATGGTTTCCGCTGATGATGATGGGCCGGCCTGCGAACGAGCCTGTTGCCGCAACGAGAATGAACGATGGGACAGATGTCAATTACGGGGCGCTGACCCGCGGAATGTGCGGCTACTTGGCCGGAGAAAATGTGAATATCCGGTACCATCACCGTGTGGAGAATATCAAGCGCACAGCAGACGGCACGTGGGAAGTGAAGGTCCGGAATACGGACAGCGGCAGTGTGGAGAAGCATCTGTCGAAGTTTGTTTTTATCGGCGGTGGTGGCGGCAGCCTGCCTTTGCTGCAGAAGACCGGCATTCCCGAAAGCAAACATATCGGCGGATTTCCGATCAGCGGACAATATTTATCCTGTAACAATCCCAAGGTAGTCGAGCAGCATTATGCGAAGGTGTATGGCAAGTCTCCCGCCGGCGCTCCGCTGATCGTTGTTCCGCATCTGGACACACGATTTATCGATGGCAAACAGACGTTGATTTTCGGACCTTTTGCCGGATTTTCGCCCAAATTCCTTAAAACAGGCTCGAAGCTGGACTTGCTCGGCTCCATCAACACGAGCAACCTGTTCACCATGCTGGCTGCAGGCGCTAAAAATATCCCTTTAATGCGCTACCTGGTTCAACAAGTGATGCTGTCGAAAGAACAGCGAATGAACGAACTGCGGGAGTTCGTCCCCGGCGCCAAAGACGATGATTGGGAACTGAAAGTAGCAGGCCAGAGGGTACAGGTGATTAAAGATACGCCAGCCGGCAAAGGAACGATACAATTCAGCAACACGGAAGTCGTTCATACGCCGGATGGGTCATTGGCCGCGCTGCTCGGCGGCTCCCCGGGGGCTTCGGCATCGGTCTCGGACATGCTGGGGTTGATTGAACGGTGCTTCCCACAACAGCTTCCTGCCTGGCAGCCGAAATTGAAAGAAATGATTCCTTCTTATGGCGTTAAGCTGTCCGATCATCCGGCACTTATTGCCGAAATTCGTGCTTCAACGACGCGTACGCTGGATTTGGGGGATAGGGGTAGATTGGAGACCGTCGATTAATGGTTAACAGCATGCATTGCGCACGAAGCATCGCTTTTTAGTCTAGCCATCCGTCGTAACGAAACACAGCGCCCTTATCCGGTGAAGAGGGTTCCGCTCTGGACTTTAACGGAACCCAGCGCCGTTATTCCGCGGTTTTCCAGTGATTTTGGCCACGTTTGTCGTTGATAAGGGCCTACCGGAGACTGTCGATTAATAGTTAACAAAATGCATTGCGCACGAAGCATCGCTCTTTAGTCTAGCCATCCGTCGTAACGAAACACAGCGCCCTTATCCGGTGAAGAGGGTTCCGCTCTGGACTTTAACGGAACCCAGCGCCGTTATTCCGCGGTTTTACAGTGATTTTGGCAATGTTTGTCGCAAATAAAGGCCCTCCGTTCCGTTAGCTTTTCCAAAACACCCTTTATTACCGAATAAGGCTCTTGAGTTCCGTTGCGCTGTTTGCACAGGTTGTTTTGCCCGATCCATGTTGTTCCAGAGGTAAATGGACATTTGTGGAAAATTGGCGCAGGTGCGAATAGGAAGCGCACATGAAATCCCAGAGAGATTCGCACCTCGGAATTTGTCGAAAACAATCGAATGTAAGGTGAAATGGAAAGAATGAAATCTCTATTGTATGATGAATGAGATTGAATGATCTTTGTTTCGGCGGAATTAATGCTAATGTGGTATGGGTTTTAGATGTTTTCGCCGTCGCATCTCGTGCGAGGTGCGTGGATTGAAATAAAGCGCCCACCAATAGTTGGCGGACGCTTGACAGGTCGCATCTCGTGCGAGGTGCGTGGATTGAAATGTGCAGGACGCTGCTGGCAACTGGTCGGCGTAATGAGTCGCATCTCGTGCGAGGTGCGTGGATTGAAATACCAGCTCTGACCCGGATGTGGCGGAGCTGCGGGCGGGGTCGCATCTCGTGCGAGGTGCGTGGATTGAAATATGCAATACCAAGCGATCATCCGCAACGCCTACATCCGTCGCATCTCGTGCGAGGTGCGTGGATTGAAATTGACGAAGCGACCGGAGCGAATGATGGCATATTTGTCGCATCTCGTGCGAGGTGCGTGGATTGAAATGCCCTTGAACTAGCGGTTAAAATTATCCTGAACGGTCGCATCTCGTGCGAGGTGCGTGGATTGAAATTTGTGGCGAATCAGGTTTCAGATTATCCCATTTATAGTCGCATCTCGTGCGAGGTGCGTGGATTGAAATGACGTACTCGGCCTGTGCTTGGAGCTGTATAGCGGTCGCATCTCGTGCGAGGTGCGTGGATTGAAATGGGCACACGATATCGTTACAGTGCCCTAACGACGTCGCATCTCGTGCGAGGTGCGTGGATTGAAATCTCGCTCTTGTTGCGACCGACATACCCGTTTTCAAGTCGCATCTCGTGCGAGGTGCGTGGATTGAAGCAACAACTGTTAGGACCTATCTGACGGAAGAGGGTATGCGGACATACCCTGCTAACACGTTGTAACCGAATCTTAATCTTTCTTTCATTCTATTTTTATATTGAACGGTTAAGATAGAGGCATGACCTCCCTTTGAAATATATACCTTGAGGCTTGCGGCTCGTTGCTGCGGGCCTCCTTTTTTTGCGGCGTTCTTCCTTGGGATATCGTCTTCGACACTTAAGTTTCATTTAAGCAACGGCTGTTAGACTTTACGTATAGCCACCAAGCATATCAAGCAATCGAGTGATCCGTTGCAGTTGAACGAGAGGACTTACCCTATACGAGGAGAGTGTAGCTAATGAGAACGAGGAACATGAGACGAATCAGCGTGATGGCGGCCGCTCTATTGCTCAGCGCAGCCGTGACGGCATGCTCCAAGGCGCAGGACGGCGGCGGGAATGCCGCAGTCAATCCATCGACAACTGCGCAAGCAAAAAATTCGGACACGACATCGCCGGCGAACAAGAACGAGTCATCCGGCGCCGCGGCGACTACTGGAGCATCTAAGAGCGATTCAACCAGCACCGCGTCGTCTGCCGGAGCTTCTGTCCTCGACACGTCGAACATGTTCAGCGACCGGGATCTGGAGCAATCGCCAGACCTTGCGGGGGCGACAAAGATCGCACTGACAAGCGGGCAAGATGTTATGTTGACCGACGAAGGCGTCTATGTTCTGAGCGGTCAGGCGCAGGATGTGACGGTTGTGGTGGAAGCTGCCGAGGATGCGAAGGTTCAACTTGTGCTGGACGGCGTCAGCATCACCAATGACGATGCGCCTGCCATCTATGTCAAGGAAGCGGATAAAGTGTTCGTGACGACCATGGACGGCGAGAATACGATGGAAGTTACCGGAAGCTATGCTGCGGACGGGGAGACTAATTTGGATGCCGTTATTTTCTCCCGAGCGGATCTGACCATGAACGGAACCGGCAATTTGGCCATTGTGTCGAAGGAAGGAAACGGGATCTCGTCGAAGGACGATCTGAAGGTCACTGGAGGTACCTACAGCATTGAATCGGCTGAGGATGCGCTGGAGGCCAACGACTCCATTCGAATCAAGGAGGGCACACTAACGATCAATGCGGGCAAGGATGCCCTTCATAGTGAGCATGATGAGGACGCGACGCTTGGCTATATTTACATCGCAGGCGGTAATCTGACGATTACGGCTGGAGATGATGGCATCCAGGGCAACAGTGTGGTTCAGATCGATGGCGGCACGATCGACATCAAGAACTCCGTAGAAGGCATCGAATCCACTTCCATTCAGATTAATGGTGGCCAGATCACCTTATATGCGAGTGACGACGGCATTAATGCCTCGCAGAAGGTGAATTCGAATACCAGAATCGAAGTGAATGGCGGCATGATCGACGTAACGGTAGGCAGCGGCGATACGGACGGATTCGATTCGAACGGCGATCTCTTCATTAATGGCGGAACCATTTCGGTACAAGCGAATTCCGCCTTCGATGCGGACGGCACGGTGCAGTTAAATGGCGGCGACGTTACGGTCAATGGACAGAAGATCACGGAGATTACACAGACGGGGCCTGGCGGCGGAAGAGGCTTCGGCGGCGGGCGCGGCCAAGGCGGAGGCGGACGAGGAATGCGTTAGCAAAAGCCAGTTCCCCTGCTCGAATCGTTCGGGGGAACTTTCAAGGATACGGCTGGTAAGATAAGGAAGACATGCACCGCTAACAAGTTGTAACCGAATCTTAATCTTTCTTTCATTCAATTTTCATGTTGAGCGGTTAAGATAAAGACATGACCCCCCTTTGAAATATATACCTTGAGGCTTGCGGCCCGTTGCCGCGGGCCTCCTTTTTTTTGCGACGAAACAACTCCGTTTGCTTACAAACATATTTCAGGGTGAGGACTTGGAGCAACTTGAACGTGATATACTAATGGGAGTAATCGCATGATACTGATTAGATAAGTTGAGCTTAGTCGCGGTGATCGAGCGAATGGACGTACATAAGAGAAAGAATCCGTAAAACCCATCCAAACAGGTTTTTGATGGGAAGGGTGTGAACAGTGTAGACTATTCCGAATTACTGCGTAAAAAAGCTCTGTATGATCAGGCGAAAGACACGCTTCCGGAAATTACAGTCAAAAGTTACGTGCAGGCGTTCGAACTCGAGTACACGCATAATTCGACTGCCATTGAAGGCAACACGCTTACCCTTTTGGAAACCAAGGTGGTACTGGAGGATGGGCTGTCTGTCGGCGGCAAGAAACTCAGGGAGATTTACGAAATCATTAATCATAACAAAGCTTATCAACATGTGAAGTCTTGCATTACGCAGGGGCTGCCGCTCGAAGAGTCTACGGTCAAGGATATTCATGCTATATTGACCGAGATTATCATGACTGGCGGCATCTACCGGAATATAGAGGTATACATATCGGGAGCAGCCCATGCGCCGCCGGTGCCGAGTCAGATGTACCGCCAGATCAAGGACTTTTATGTCGATCTGGCTGACAAAGATACCATCAACGTGGTTGAGTTGGCGGCATGGACGCATGCCGAGTTTGTCCGTATTCATCCATTCGCCGACGGCAACGGCAGAACCTCGCGGCTCATCATGAACTATCAGTTGATGGCCTATGGTTTCCTTCCCGTTTCCATTGCCAAGGAATCACGCTTGGATTATTTTAGTGCTCTGGAAGCCTACGCGGTTCATCGGGATTTAAAACCGTTTGCCGACATGATTGCCGTATTAGAGGAGCAGCAGCTTGATCGTTACCTTGGCATGATTGAGCGGCATGGCCGCTAGCGCCGAATCTGACGGGGGAGCGCAGGCGGACATAATCTGCTAATACGTTGTAACCGAATCTTAATCTTTCTTTCATCCTGTTTTCATATTGAACGGTTAAGATAAAGACATGACCCCCCTTTGAAATATATACCTTGAGGCTTGCGGCTCGTTGCCGCGGGCCTCCTTTTTTTGCGGTGAATGCCTATTCGTTGACAAACAGGTGTCCATAAGGTCCGCTATGCTTCATTTAAGCCAGGGATGAAAACCATGGAAGAGCCGCTGCGGCCAAAAGCGCCGCTCATCAGGTACTACGCGCAAGGGAACCGGTGAAAACTGGTTTACAAGCACCGCATGTCCATTGAACGCTCCAACAAGCGGGAGAAGCCGATTACAAGCTGGAATCAAGGTTTTGAGGTATAATGGGCACATAAGAGTCAGTATTTGGACAATTGGTTCCAATCTCAGCCCGGCAAAATTCATAAACACAACAAAGAGTATCCAAATGCAATAATAAGGAATTAAGACAATAGTCAGGATTATGAAGAGGAATATTTACAGTTGATCTTGAAGGGTGTAGTACAGCATGCAAGACGTGACGTAAAGCTTGGGACTCGGGCCAGGCTACAGACGCAGGAGGATAGCGATGCTTAAGGCGATCTTAGTCGACGATGAGAAAGCAAGCCTTGACCGAATGGAATTTCTGTTGAATAATGCTGGAGGCGTGTCAGTCGTTGGAAAATTCGGACTTGTGTCCGAAGCAATCGCGCAAGCGGCACCTTTGAGCCCTAATCTTATTTTTATGGATATTGAGATGCCAGGCATCAATGGTCTGGATGCTGCAGGAGAGATCAGGTCAAGATGTCCCGGCGCTGAAATTATTTTCGTCACCGCTCATGACCAGTATGCTTTGGATGCGTTTGATCAGGGCGCGATCGGATACTTGCTTAAACCCGTGTCGACAGGGCGGTTGCTTAAGGTGCTGGAACGTTGTATCCGTTTGTTCGACAAAGATAAGACGGCCGCTTCCCAGCCTTTTCATTTGAAGGTGTTGGGCAGCATGGAATTATACGATGATAATGGTCGCCTGATTCGTTGGCGGACGCAGAAAACGAAAGAATTGTTCGCTTACTTCTGTCATGCTCAGGGGCAACCTGTCCCCCGCTATCGTCTCATCGATGATCTATGGCCGGAGTTGACGCCGAACCAAGCTCAAAAATTGTTTCATACGACATTGTATTATTTGCGAAATATGCTTAAGGAGCTTCGTTTCCCAAACATGGTTTCTTACGGAGATGGACGGTACTGGTTGAAAATGGAGCGGGTGAGCACGGATTTGTCACAGTTGGAAGGAGTTTTGTACAACAGGGCACGGTTGCGCGCCTCTGAGGAGCTTTTGGCTGCGTACCCTGGCGATTATTTCGAAACTGAGTATTATGGCTGGGCAGAGAGCAGAAGAAATGAACTTCGGTCGGCATACATCGCTTTATTGGAGGAATTGCTGGAGGAATTCAGGGATACGGCGAAGGAATCGTTGATGCAAAGACTCATTGCGTTGGACCCGTACCGGGAGAAACATTACAAACGTCTCGCGCTCTATCATCGCGAAGCGGGGGACGGCGCCGCAGCTTGCAGTGTGTTGCAATTAATGAAAACAACATTCGAGAATAGTTCGATTTGATTGGCGTGTGGCGGGTTGTTTCGTCATTTGATGAGTTTATTCTGCATATTGTTGTGAAAATGTTTAGACGCTCTCTGTTATCTTCGAAATCATATGAGAAGAAAGCCTATGACAGAGAGGATGGTTTGAATTGGTTAAGTTTAGGTGGGTAAAAATCATATTGGCAGTACTGCTGGTCGTGTCGCAAATGTGGATCGTAAAAATAGGAACAGCCAGCGCTGACGAGGGAAGCGGCGGCGTCGTTGTGGCGGTCTCCGCCGGCGCGTCATTTTCCTTGTTGCTGAAAAATGACGGGACAGTTGTCGCACAGGGATATTCCCCCGATGGAAGAGCGAAAGTCCCAGATGGGCTGTCGAACGTTATAGCCGTTTCGGCGGGAAGTTCACATAGTTTGGCTCTTAAGGATGACGGCACCGTCGTGGCTTGGGGGAATAATAGCGGTCATGCAGCGACGGTACCGGAGGAATTAAGCGGTGTAAGGGTGAAAGCGATCTCGGCTGGCACACAAATTTCGGTTGCGCTTACGGAAGACGGCAAGGTGGTTCAATGGGGCGATAATATTAGTGTGGCAGTACCTGATGGTCTCCCGGCAATTAAGGCAATTAGCGCCGGGAGCGATCATGTGATAGCGCTTGAAGAGGATGGCACTATTGTTGCCTGGGGGGTCGACGGGTACTGGAAGCAATCGAGCGTTCCGAGCAGATTAGAGAATAAAAAGGCAAAGGCAGTATCTGCTGGCAACACATATAATTTGGTCTTGTTGGATGACGGCACCATCGATGCTTGGGGGATTCCCAATTACGGACAAGCAACGATACCTAACGAACTAAAGAGTAAAAAGTTCAAAGCAATCTCCGCGGGTTCATCGCATGCTATGGCTATAGAGGAAGATGGTACTCTCGTTACATGGGGTGATGCGAGTGTCAAAATGCCCACTGACGCAGCGAATATCTTGTCGGTCGATGCAGGCGATCATCTCACAATAGCATTAAAAACGGATGGTACAGTTGTAGGAGGGGACTCAAACAATAATTTTTATGGTGCGATTCCCACACCGCCCGAATTTATTGTTGGTTACCCCGTTTTAGCCGTTGCCTCTGCGATAGAGACAAGCATCGAGCTTAAGTTGAATAAGGCGGGAACAGCTTTTTATGTTGCGCTTCCAGGCGGCGCCGCGGCGCCGACCGTTGAGCAGGTGAGAGCGGGCGCGGATGACGCGGGAAATGCGGTAAGCAAAGCAGGCGAACTTTTTCTTGGCGCCCAGACTGTCGATGCGATTCGTATAAGCGGTTTGGAGGCAGGGGAGAGTTACGATGTCTATATCATGATACAGGATCGTATAGCATCACCCGGATCTATTCCGGCTTTAGTCAGCTTGACGATTGGCCCCTTGTCAGGGGTGATCGAGGCAGCGAACGCGGCGAAGGACAACGGCAGCACAGCGCAGACGGCATATGTTGCAGCGGGCGGAGACACTGCGGCGGCAGAATATGCAGCGGTGGAAGCTGCATTGACTGCGTTGCAAGCGGCCTTGGAAGCAGCGCCGCAAGTGAAAGCGGACATCGAGAGCGCGACGGCGGCGCTCAATGATGCGATCGCCGAACTGGAAGCAGCCACGACAGCGTT